>ENA-ORMS01000559-ORMS01000559.1-human-gut-metagenome-genome-assembly--contig:-NODE-559-length-36724-cov-4.830074_pt1 | contig 36724 bp, 36 predicted proteins | sample MGYA00242104_ERZ508997 | MGnify/ENA primary metagenome ERZ508997 (study PRJEB26280, sample SAMEA2338704) | human gut metagenome | biome: human gut; feature: human-associated habitat; material: faeces... | reverse complement strand
CTCCCGGCTGCCGTAGCCGTAGAGCACGCCGGCGCAGTCCAGCCCGAAGGCCCTTGCTCCCTCCGCGTCGTATTTCCGGTCCCCTATCATCAGGGTGTTTTCCGGCGCTGCATCGGGGCAGGAGCGAAGCACATGGGCTATCACGTCCGCCTTTGTGGGTCTGCCCTCGTCCATGGTGTTGCCGCCTACGAAGTCAAAATACCGTGCTATATCGAAGTGCTCCAGTATCCTGTGGGTGAAGTCCTCCGGCTTTGACGTAGCTACCATCACGCGCCTGCCCGTGGCCTTCAGGTCACTGAGAAGCTCCGCTATGCCGGGATATATCTCGTTTTCAAATATGCCCTTTTCGGAAAAGTATTCCCGATAGTGCTTCAGCGTCTCCAGCGCCTGAAGGTTGGTCATGCCAAAGCCCTCCTCAAAGGAGCCTATGAGCGGCGGCCCTATCAGCCATGTAAGCGTTGTCCTGTCCGCAACCTCTATGCCCATCTTGCATAGAGCGTACTGGGCGGCGGAGGTGATGCCCAATGCGGGGTCCGTGAGCGTACCGTCAAGATCGAACAGAAGGTTCTTGAATACCGCGTTTTTATCCATTTGCTTCCCGCTCCTGGCGCCTGAGGTATTCCGCCGCCTTGAACAGGCCGAATACCGTCTTGCCGTCGGAAATCCGGTCATTCATTATCATATCTATAAGCTGGCACAGCGGCGTTTCCCGGTAGTCCAGAAACTCGTCCTCATCCGGGTGGGCATTGCCATAGCTCAGGCCCCTGGCAAGGTACACGTATATACGCTCCGAAAGTATGGCGGGGGAGGGTATGTATATGCCCAAAGGGATAAACTCCTTTGCCGTTACGCCTATTTCTTCTTTAAGCTCCCGCTTCGCCGCATCGAGAGGGTCTGTGTCGGAGGCCTCCAGCTTGCCTGCGGGTATCTCGGTCATCACCCGCTGCTGCGGGTAGCGGAACTGGCGCTCTATTATTACGCCGCCATTATCCGTGAGCGGCACCACGGCCACCGCGCCGCGGTGTTTAAGATAATCCCTCCGGGCGGTCTTTTTGTTGCAAAGCTCAACGGTATCGCTGTACACGTCGAATACCGGGCCGGAATACTGTATGGCGGAGGAAACCGTCCTTTCAAAAAGCCTGCTGTCGTCCATGTGACAACCCTCCTGCAATTCTCAGCAAAATCAATTATAGCATATCACGGCGGCGCCATAAAAGCAAATAACGGCACACTTTTTAACCTTTGGACAAAACCGGACAATAATTGTACCCGAGGAGGCAAATGCCTGCAAAAACAGCCAAATTTATTCCCTATCGCCGCGAAAATGGCGGTGCTAAAATCACAGCATACAGAAAACCGCATATACCGCAGGATAACCAAAAAATTACATTATTACGGAGGCACTATATGGCTAAATACCGCATACTTTTGGCAGACAGCAACAACCAGTTCCAGACCACCGTCAGGGATTACCTTACGGCTCAGGAAGGAATAGAAAGGGTGGACACCGTGAACGACGGTCAGTCCGCCCTGGACGCAATGAACAACAACCGGTACGATGTGCTCCTGTGCGATCTCATCATGCCGGGCATGGACGGCTTTGAGCTCCTTGAGAGGCTTAACAGCGGCCTCGTGAAGGACGTGCCTGCCGTCATAGTGATAAGCGCCCTGCGTCAGGAGGAGATGGTACGGCAGGCCTGCACACTTGGCGCAAAGTATTACATGGTCAAGCCCATCGACCCCGATACGCTGTACAAGCGCATAATGGACATGATGGAGAGCACCTACGCACAGCGCTCGCAGGTCTGCGCCATAAGCCCCAAACCCCAGACTCTGGACGAGAAAATCGCTTCTGTATTCCTCATGATAGGTATACCCGCCCACATAAAGGGCTACCATTACCTGCGGGAGGCGGTGCGCATGGTATACTTTGAGCCCGCCCTCTGCGGCCGCATAACCAAGGAGCTTTACCCCGGCATCGCCAAGAGGTTCCAGACCTCTGCCTCTAAAGTTGAGCGCGCCATACGCCACGCCATAGAGGTGGCCTGGACCCGCGGGAAAATAGAGAACATCAACCAGATATTTGGCTACAATATCTACAGCAAAAACGACAAGCCCACCAACGGTGAATTCATAGCCCTGGTTGCTGATAAGCTCATCATGGAGACTGCCCGGGAGAAAAACGGAAGAAGCGAGATTCAGAATGTCATATAATCAGGCAAAAATTGAGGGTTGAGGGCTTCGGAATCTGTTCGCTCTCACGCCCACCAACACAGCAAACTCCAACTGAAAATGAGGGATGAATGCGATAAATAATTTTTTCCTGATGCGACCAACTCCTTCTGTTTATTGGGTAAGAATTATACCTACAAACAGGAGGAGTTTTTGCAATGAACATGGAGTTCAACCAACACATTATCGAGTACATGACCCATTGCTATTCGAGACAATTAAGGCCTAAAACAATGCATAGTTATGAAAGTACTCTGAGGTTATTCGAGAGGTGGTGCAAAGAGGAATTGGGTATTGAAACTGTAGATGCGGTTACTGAAAGCACCATTCGCCATTACATTTCAGACATTCAACAAAGAGGAAAGTACACCTTTTATTCAAACGATTTAACCAAGGTCACAAATGCTCCAGAGCACAGGCGAGACTACTGCGAAGCAGTAAGCACAATCACCATCAATAACTACCTTCGCAACTTAAGAGCCTTCTTTAATTGGTTAGAATATGAGTGCATCATTAAGCAGAATCCAATGCAAAGAATAAAGCTATTGAAAAGCGAAAGAAAGGCAAAGGAGTATATGGATGATACAGACTTCAGGAAGCTCACCCACTCCCTTAATAAAGCCCTTTATCCAGAGCATCGTGACTATGCCATAATAATGCTGCTGATGGATACAGGAATGCGTTTAGGCGAATGTTCCAGCCTGCTTGTAAGCGATGTCGACATGACGAATCTCTCGATTTCCCTAAGAGCGGAAATCACAAAAGGAAGGAGAAACAGAGTCGTGTTCTTCTCCCCCAAGACCGAAACCCTTTTGCGCCATTGGCTCAGTTTCAAAGACAGACATGTGGAGAGTGATTACCTCTTTCCTATGAAGCAAAATGGTGAGCACATTACTGTCAGCGCATTTGAAAGAAACTTTAAAGTTTATCTTAAGCGCATCTCCATCAAAGGTAAGTATTCTCCACATTGCCTCAGAAACAACTTCGCCAAGCGCTGTCTCATGAGTGGAATGGACATATATACATTAAGCAGAATATTGGGGCATTCCAGTGTAACAGTCACTGAAAAAGCGTATTTGGATCTTACTGATGATGACCTTCGTAAAAGGTATCAAAACTTCAGTCCCATATCCAATATGAAATAAGCATCATCTTTTAAACATGTTTTATGCATCTTTAGAATTGCTTGAATGCACCTTTTGATGCACTTTCAAACAACTTTTAATACACATTGATAGGTATGGCTTCGATATGGCATTTTGCCTGTTCGAAGTCATTCGTTTTATACCTACCAATATTTCACAATTACTCCTACCAACAAACCAATAAACACTGGGAAAATTCAGATATCTTCATCTCAAAAAAGCCTACATTTAAGCATTTTTGAAATTTGCTTTTCACTGCACACACCCACAAATCGCTAACTGGTAGGTTTTCCGGAAAACTTTTAGAGATAGCAATAATGGCATTTTTTAATCTATGCCAAGCCATTTCGCACATTCATGTCACGTTTATAGCACAAGTTAAGCGCTGCGCAATGCTATAATGTGTACATAAGAGAGAGGGAAACAAACCTCTAAGAAAAACAAAGGAGAAACGATAATGGAATACTACAACGAATTCAAGCTCACCATGGAAACAAACGCCAAGGCAAAAGAGGCAAGTGAAATTCTGATCAACAGGCTGAACAAAGGTTTCGAGATTGACAATACTTATCGTTTCAATCCTTCTTCTAAAATGGCACAGGTTATTTCTGCCAACGATAATACTGTCACACTCGATGGTTACGATGGTTACTACACTGTTGAAGATTCCGAAGAAGTCTTTTTCGAGCTTTTAAAAGTACTGGCAGAAAATCTCTCCGAAGACACCTTCTCTTGTGAAATAATAAATAATTCTACCTACTCAGAGGGCACTATCAATGCATCCTTCAGCAACGGTATCCTTACCATCAACTCTGTGTACTATCCCGAAGGATATACCGAATACTTGTGCTGTGACGAATGCGGTGAAAACATCGTAAAAATCGATGAGTACGATGCAAGCAAAACATACTTCTGCGAAGAGTGCGGCGAAGAAGTCGACCTCCAGGAACAGTACGAAAACTGCAAGCCCATCATTACCGAAAAGGTAATAGCCATCAAGTAACAGCAGTACCATTTAAGTGACAAGTTAAAACACTCCCGCTGGTATAATAAACACATAAAGAACAGAGAAAACCTAAACAAAGTAAATTAAGAATTAAGGAGATAAAAACAATGAAGAACATCAACATCAACTTCCAGAAGCAGACCATCGAAATGACCAAGACCTTCGCTAACAGTGCAAGCAACTATGGCTCCGAAGCCTACAACGAACTGATGAATGCCAAGCGTGACTTCCCCTCCTACACTGTCACTATCGTAAAGACTGCCTCCAAGAAGGATTCCTTCAAGGGTCTCAACCTCAAGTACATGGAAAAGTACATCACCGAAAAGTCTGGTGTCGAGAGCGAACAGATGGCAACCTTTAACCTCCTCTGCGGCAATACTGATGACGAACTCGCAGCAAAGGCATCCTTCGGCGAAATCAAGATGTGGTTCCTCACTCAGTATCCTGAAATCGAGAAAGCACGCCAGAACATCGATGAGATCATCGCCAAGGCCAAGGAAGCACGCATCGCAGCCAAGGCAGCTTAATCAAGACAACAGTGAGCAAAAAGGAGCAGTAATTATGAAAAACACTCTTAAGATCAATCATGAAAACAGAACTCTCGTAATGGATAGAACTTTCGCTAAGGCTGCCTCCTTTGTTGGCTCCAACGAATACAACCTTCTTCAGGAAGCACGCAGAGACTACCCTTCCTACCAGGTAATCCTTCGCTCCATAAAAAAGAAGGAAGATAAGGAAAGCTATCGCGGCCTTACCTATAAGTACATGGAAGACTACATCCGCACCCACGCTAATGCCGCCGCCAACATGGCTGAATACCATCAGCAGCGTTTGTTGGCAGAGTGCCACTCCATCCGCTATGCAAATATCAAGAAATGGTTCCTCGGACTGTATCCCGAAGTGGCCCAGTTCGGTGTAACGGAAATCCCCGAAAGCAAAGTTGAAAATGCACTTTCAATTGTGAAAGGAGAAGCCGAGCTTCAGGCGGCATAGTGAAAATATGAATAATAAGTATGTAATAGCAATTGAAGAAACTTTGGTTCAAGAATTTGATATATCAGCCAATAATGCAGAAGAAGCTTTTAGAAAGGCAGTTGAATACTATAAAAATGGCACCTCCGTTATAACACAGGGCGAAGTACAGTTTAAGCAAATGGCAATTATAGCACCATATAACGAAGCTACTGACTGGAAGGAGTTTTAGCATGACAAGCAGTTATCTTATAAAGAACATCAAATACCACTTCTTATTATGCAATTGCACAACAGCACCGCTTTATATCAAAAACAAACAATTAGAATTATGAAAGACCTTCCGAGTGGTGGAAGGTCTTTGTTATTTTATCTTTTCTTTAATCTATTAATCAAATTCAAAATTAGCAGCACATCTTCATCATTAAGTTCCTTCAAACCACAAACCGCCTTTTGTATTAATTCCGGATTCTTAAATCCATCATCAAAGAATTCCTCAGGAGTTATTCCAAAATAATCACAAATCACAAAAAACTCGCTCATAGAAGGAAGCGTTTTCCCAGATGTAATATTATTAACATATCCTCTGCTATGGCCTAGATCATAGCTCATTTGATATTCGGATACGCCTTTTCTCATTCTTAATTCAGATATACGTTCTCTAACAAAATTTGCTTTCATCCTACTACCTCCATCCTTTTTAGGATAAGGCAACAATCAATCGTTATATCCGCCTAAGAAATGTTGTTTTTATTGATTTAGCTGTTTATAAATGTTATAATCGTTTTAAAGATGTTTTTAGTAAGTTTTTAAGCTGTATATGCAGTTTTTAAAACGAGCGTATAAATCAGCTTTATTATTTTACAATCTGCAGATAAGTGTACGGAGAGTTGTATGAAAAAACGTGTAATTGCCCTAATGCTCGCCTTTGTTCTGGTACTTAACATGGGTACTGTTGCCTTTGCCAATGGTGAAGCAACTCCTGCCCCTGTTACAGAGACAGAACCCACGCCTACCCAAGAAGTAGAAGCAACGCTCACTCCTGCTCCAATAGCAGAAGCTCCCTCCCCAGTAGCAGAAGTAATACCTACGCCCACTTCAGAAGTTGTGCTGGAGTCAATTAGTGTTACCCAGACGCCTGACAAGCTTGAGTATCTTTGCACTGATACCGTGGTGGATTCCACTGGTGGTTTGTTAACCCTTACTTTCAGTGATAGAACTACACAAACAGTAGATCTCTCCGTAGCAACTCTTTCACTGGTAAAAGAAGCCGTCAATGTTACTTATGAAGATATGACGGACAGCTTTGCTGTAACCGTTACCCACAGCTATGATGAAGGTGTGGTAACTACTGAGGCTACGGCAACCGAACCGGGTGTTATGACCTATACCTGTGCAGACTGCGGCGATGAGCAGATCGGCGAAATACCGATGGCTGTTGCAACAGAGATTGCCAGCGGCACTTGCGGTGCAGAAGGTGATAACCTCACCTGGACGCTGGATAGCGACGGTATATTGACTATTTCCGGCACGGGAGCAATGGCGGATTATGCTTTCGATAACAGCAATAGTACGTCTACCATCACAACTCCGTGGTATATCTACAAATCAAATATTAAAAGCATTGTCATTGGAGACGGCGTAACCAGTATAGGCAACCATGCATTTTACGATTGCCGTGACGCAATCGGTATTACCATCCCAGATAGTGTTGCATCCATTGGCGACATGGCGTTCGCATCCTGCGGCAGGTTGACCAGTATCGCCGTGCCAAATGGCATAGCGAGCATCGGAGAAGGTGCATTTTACTACTGTACCGGACTGGAGAGCATTGCTATACCAAACAGTGTAACTGTCATTGGGGATTATGCTTTCAGAGAGTGTTCTAACCTGACTAGTATCACTATGCCAAATAATATCGCAAGCATAGGCGAAGGCATTTTCTACCGTTGCAACAGTTTAACTGATGTTGCCATACCAAGCAGCGTAAAAAGCATCGGTGATTTTGCATTTAATTGCTGTAACAGTTTGACCAGCATTGATATACCAAGTGGTGTAAAAAATATCGGTAAAGAAGTATTTCTTGGTTGTTCTGAATTAAGCAGCGTTACTATGCCCGATAGTATTACAAGCCTCGGTGATTATGCATTTGACAGCTGTGTTGGCCTTACGAATATAACTATACCAAGTAGTGTAACAAATATTGGTTACGGTACGTTTTATGATTGTACCTCACTCAATAATGTGATATTTGCATGCGATGCTCCAGAGATAAGAGATAATGCATTTACCAATGTTGCTGCTACTGTAAAGTATCCCCACACAAAGAACTGGCCCGAGGATAAGCTCCAAGATTACGGCGGAACAATAACCTGGAAAGCCATAGCTGAAACTGTTGCCAGCGGCACTTGCGGTGCAGAAGGTGATAACCTCACCTGGACACTGGATAGCGATGGTGTGCTGACTATTTCCGGCACGGGTGCAATGAAGGATTATCCCAACGAAATCGGTGCACCGTGGGCGGATTTTGCCGATGATTTAACAAAAGTGGTGATCGAAGAAGGTATTACCACAATAGGCGCTTCCGCATTTATGTATTGTGACAATCTTACCGAAGTAGTAATTCCCGGCACGGTTACTTCAATTGGCTCAACAGCATTCCTGGGGTGTACTAGCCTTACGAAGTTTGATATTCCCGAAGGTGTGATATCCGTTGGTGGAGAGGCGTTTGGAGAGTGCAACGCGCTTGAAAGGATTAATATTCCCAGCAGCCTGACTTCTTTCGGTGAGAGAATGTTTATGAATGGTGCTGGGAAACTGACAGAAATAAACGTTGACAGCGGAAACACTGTATACTCATCAAAGGAAGGTGTGCTGTATAGTAAGGATGGCAGCACTCTGGTGTGTTATCCCTGCGGCAAGGAAGATAGTTCGTATATTGTTCCAGAAGGCGTAACCGCGATAGGAAACAGTGCATTCGAAGACTGTAATGTTACTCAAGTACAGCTGCCTGATACACTAACCCGTATATGTGCACATGCGTTCATGAACTGTCCGTCCCTTAAAACGGTGAACATTCCCAACGGTGTTTCTACAATCGAGAGCGGCGCATTCAGCTGTGGCATTACTTCTATAAGCATTCCTGCCAGTGTCACTGAAATGGAAAGTGCGTTTACAGAAAGTTATGCCCTCACAGAGATAAACGTTGACAGCAGCAACCCCAACTATATGTCCAAGGATGGCGTGCTGTTTAACAAGGATGGCAAAGAGCTTATCTGTTATCCGGATCAGAAGACCGACATTGAGTATACGGTGTCCGACGGCGTGGTTGCCATTAAGGACGGCGCATTTGCTGACACACGTAACCTGAAAAAAGTGACCATACCCGGAAACGTAAAGACCATTGAAAAGTACGCGTTCTCCACCATGTTCGGCAGCTTGGAGGAAGTGGTTCTTTCCGAGGGCCTGGCAGTTATTGATGATGGCGCTTTCAGCTGGTGTGGCGGGTTGACCTCAATCACCATTCCCGCATCTGTTACTAAGATAGGAGAAAGGGCATTTATCGAAAGCGGCCTTACTGGAATTTCTTTCAAAGGAGATGCGCTCCAAATTGCAGATAATGCATTTACCAATGTTACTGCTACTGTAAAGTATCTCCACACAAAGAACTGGCCCGAGGATAAGCTCCAAGATTACGGTGGAACGCTTACTTGGCAGCTTTGCTGTGAGAACTTTGAAGAATGCGAAGTAATAACGGACGAAGCGATTGAGCCTACTTTCGACAGCACCGGCCTTACCGAGGGCAGCCACTGCTCTGTATGTGAAAAGCCTATCGTAGCGCAGAACGAGCTTCCCAAACTGGCTGTAACCGAACTTGAAATTACCGCACCTGATAAGCTTGTGTATTACAAGGGAGAGAGCCTTGACAGTACCGGTCTGACAGTCACTGCCAAGCTGAACAATGATACGAATATTGATGTTACCGATCAGGTACAGCTTGAAGGCTTCTCCAGTAATGCGGCAGGTACTAAAACTATTACTGTATCGTTTAAAGACGCGCAAGCAACCTTTGATGTGCAGGTGTTCAGTTTCACCAGCGTAAGCCTTAGTCTGGAAGGCCGTGTAATAATCAACTTCTATGCTAACTTCCCCGATTATGCAGAAGCCGGATATACTCCCGGAATACTGTTTTTCCGTAAGCAGCCTGACGGCGATGAAATAGTTGCCGCATATAATGCCGGTGAAGGCGTAACATCATATGTCGTTGCCGATAATGGAGCACTGATGTTCAGCTATGACAAGCTTGCGGCAAAGGAACTGAATGACAAAGTATATGCAACGCTGTATGCAGTACAGGACGATGGCAAGGTAGTCTTTGGCACACCTACACCCATCAGCGCAGCAGAGTATGCAATCAGTACTTTCGGCCTTTACGCTAACGATGCGAGACTGCAGACTCTGATGGTGGACATGCTCAACTTTGGTGCAGCGGCTCAAAATGAGTTTGACTACCGTACAAATGCCCTTGCCAACAGCAACATGAGTGCTACTATGGCAGCAAAGGCAACAAAGGATAATGTCTCATTATCTAACGGAATGAAATTGTATAAAGACGGTCTTAGCTCTGACAAGGTAACCATTAAGAGCGCCAGCCTGTCGTTGGATAATGAAATCAGCATCAACTTCTATGCCGAAATCAAGGGCGACATTAAAAAGGCAGAACTGCTGATCTTCGACGAGTATACCGCCGGCGGCGTTTACGACAAGAATACAGCCTCAAAGCGAACCGATATGGTACCCCATGAAGATATGTATGCGGGCTTTATAACCGGCATTGCCGCAAAGTCCATGCGTGATTTGTACTATGCCCGTGTCTATGTGCAGTTCGAGGACGGTACAGAGGCATACAGCGGCATAGGTCAGTACAGCGTAGAGTCGTATGCATGGCAGGTACGCAATGGCAGCGGTTTCTCCAGTGAGCTTAAACTGCTTATGGAAGAAATGATGAAGTACGGCGATTCTGCAAAGATGTACATGGAAAACAAGAATAATAACGCCAATGGATAAAAGGAGCAAGGAAAATGAGGATTAAAACAGCAATAGCATGGATGATGGTTCTTATGCTGGTTGTAAGCACTGTTGGATGCTCACAGCCCGCTGCTGAGGAAACGGTGGTGACGGATGTAATTCCGGAGATTACCGTCCAGCCGACGGTCGAACCTGAGCCCACACCCGAACCTACTCCCACTCCGTTGCCGGAGCGCAATCAGTTGGAAGGTGCGGATATCCTGGCAGCAGCACTTGCTGAACTGGGATACGATGATATCTACCTGGCCAAGAACTATACCAATGAAGAGTTGATTGCCTTTATTGTGAAAGTTCTGGGCAAGGGCAATCAGGCCGAAAAGAACAATTATCAGCATCCCTTTGGCGATGTATCCGATGAGCTGTCTCCCTATGTGGGATATGCATATGCAACATGGCTGCTGACCAACGTGCCCAACAATGAGCTGGGTGCAAAGGAAGAGGCGGACGATGCATTGCTCACCGCTATGTTGCTGAGGGCACTCGGCTATAAAGATTATGGTGCAGAACCTGACTTTTCAGAGGATAATATTCAGGATTTGGCGAAACAGTTGGGTATATCCGAAGGAGATTCCGAATATCCCGTTCGCGGCGATGATATAGTGGATAAACTTTGGACTGCCTTAAACACAGAAATGAAGAATGATGATGAAACTCTGATGGACAAGCTGGAAGATCAAGATGTATTCTCTTCCCGTGATGTGCGTCATGCGTATGAGGTCATAGAAGAGGCAGAGGAAGCAAAGGAACGGGCAGAGAATCCTGAAAAGGAAGAATCTTCTGGCAGCAAGCCTAATGTGAGTGCCCCCTCCACAGAGAAAGATGATTCTTCAGCTGATTCCAGCAGCTCCGGCGGTAGCAACTCTGGCGGCGGCAACTCCGGTGGCGGCAGTTCCGGCGGTGGCAACTCCGGTGGCGGTGACTCCGGTGGCGGCGATTCCGGTGGTGGTAGCACTGGCGGTGCCGGCGGCGAGAATGAGACTCCTACCATCCCCTTTGGATAGAAAAATAGATACTATAAAAGCCTAGGCAAATATGCTTAGGCTTTATTAGTAAATCGAGATTACTGGATTAGCAATCATTTACAGGCAATTTTATGAAAATGAAATATGGAAAGACGAAAGACCCTCCAGATGGCGGAAGGTCTTTTACTATCAGATTATACCTAATTTAAGTGAAATAACATGATATACTATATCTATCAAACTAGAAGGGACATAATTCATGACTCAAGATGCATCATCTAACAAAATTGATTCTCATATCCAGATGCCTAAATGCATTTTAAAGAGGTTTGAAAATCCTAACTTTAATTCTTTCTATTCTTACGATGTGCGTGAAGATTTTATAAAAAAGAATGGGCACGCCAGCTCTACAAATACCGAACTAGGATACTATTCTACCACTGTCGAACAACATCTTAATCAATCTATTGAAACACCTTTCAGCAAGGCTCTGTCAGCTCTTGATGAAATCGACTTTGACCAGCCCACTATTAGTATAGAGACAACTCACCTAGATGCAATAAAAGAATTTGCATATTCGCTCATATCAAGAGACCCCACTGCTCATAAAGCAATGAACAATAATCTGGTTATTTCGAAATTGTTATTTGAAATAACTGCTCAAGATACACATGATATTATGGCCGTATATGGGCCGTCGTTTGCCAAAGAAAAGGGATTGCTCGAGGACTACAGAATATCGTTTCTTATAAATAGAACCGATATTCCATTTGTTTTGCCGATTTGTGGTTTAATCCAAACCAACAAAGGGTATTATTTGCCTATTTCCCCCAGCATGGCAATAATTATGGCACATGATAGTGATATCAATAATAATTCCGATAACGGATTTTCGAGATTCTACATTGCTAACGCTGAGGTTCTAAAAAACCGTAATGACTACGCATTTTTAACTCAAGTAATGCGCCAATGGGGATATGTTGTTTGTAACAATCGTCAAGAACTAGAGCGTTTAAAATTAGCACATCAAGTAAAAATAAATCAGCATAAAAACGATGATAAAAAAGGTATTTAATTAGGAGTAAAACTTGACACCACCCAAAATTCGATTTCGTCCTGAATTTTTGGTATAATATTTATAGAAAGTAAGGGAAATAAGCGTTTTCTCCTGATACTTTCTCAACAAATCAATTCAATAAAATTATCATGCCGCCTCCACCGAAACGAACTTTGCAGAGCCACCGTCAGAGAAGTTCTACATATACGTAGAAGAATACGTATTCTAAGTATTATTCCTCCCCAAGCTTGTGGTTCATATAAGGGGTTCAGTAACAAAAGTTACTGAACCTTTGTTTTGCTGTGTGGGTTCGGCACAAAGGAGGCTTTATGTCCGTTCCAAATCAAAAAGTAGTCTACATTCACAAGCGTAAATACACCGGTAACTTTCTTCAGATCGGCATTGACGAAATGCGCCTAGCACAGCAGCAGATGACATACTGCGAGTTTGTGTTGTATCTCTACCTTGCAGGAAATGCCAACGGTTTCAAACTGGAACTCAGCCAGCAAGCATTTGAAAATGCCACAGGGTATAAAAAGACAGCGTATCATAATGCGGTGAACAAGCTTATCGAACTTGGATACCTTACTCAAAGTTACAACTATCACTATGAGTTCCACACCACCCCTGTTCGCCGCAGTGAACTCAATTTTGGAGTTTTATCTAACGGAAAATCTATGCCGCCCGAAAAAACAAAAAAATCTGTTCCATCAAACTCTCAATTCCGTTCGGACAATAGAGAAATAGACAAAACAGATAAGATAAATAAAAAAGATAAAGAATCTTTTTTTGAAAAAGAAAGCGAAAGCAGCGGTCCTTCTGTAGATGAATTGCTTAAAGAACTCAACCTGAAATGCGACACCGTCGACGGTGTCATGCCGCTTTACGAGTTATATCCCGAATGGTACAGCAAACCCGAAGAAGATGTAGATGTATATTGATTTCGCGGTTCTTATGCAGCAGGATTGTACTTTAATTTTACAAGGGATTGGGGGGAATCCCATAATGCCGCCCCCCCTATTAAATAAAAAGAGGTGAAACAAATGACATCTGCTTATCCCTATGCGTCTTATTATGGCCCCAGTGCCTATGTGAAAAAAGGCGAAATACCAGGAAACAATTACTTTCACAACCCAACACGAGACTACCACGGCGGCAGAGCCGCACAGCACCACGCAGAAATGCGGCAAATAGCACTGGAAACCATTAAGGAAGTTGTACCGCAAATGATAGAGGAAACCTGCGTTAAAATATGTACCGCCGCCCTAGAGGATGTTATCGGCGCTATTGAGTGGGATATTGAGGAAATAGTCAACGTATCCTTTGACGATATGCACAATGTATTCAACAGCGAAAAATTCCGCAAAGTGATATCCACAAAGATAATGGATTCTATTAAGAAGAATCTGAACAACCCAAATATAAGGATAAAATAAAGAAAGAGTGACTTCAGTCACTCTTTTTGTTTGCTTTCAGGTTTAAAGCACTTCCCCTGTTTCCTTTGATATGAACTGTATTTTAAGATCACAGTTCAATGCTTCGGCGATTTCCGCCAAATCGGATTCGGTGAAGTTATCCCTTTTCATTTTGTTATGTAAATTCTGAGGGCTTGTACCCATTCTGCGTGCCAATTCGGATTCGGATATATTGCCGCTTTTTACAAGCATAATTCTTATCTTTTCTGTCATTGCCATAACATCACGCTCCTTTACGCAATTATAAACTTTTGCATTTAATTCGTCAATAATTTCTTTTAAATAATCAATCAATATTTAAAGATTTATATTGACTTTTTTAAATCCTTTAGTTTAAAATATAATTATGGAAGTTGAAAACAAACTTTCAAATAATAAATCAAAGGAGCAACCACAATGTCAAGAAATGAACTCATCGCAAAAATCGAAGCCCTCAACGAATGGGAACGCCTCATCGCTGAAGCACAGGCAGAAGCCGAAGCAATCAAGGACAGCATAAAGGCCGAAATGCTTGAACAGGAAACTGAGGAACTTGAAGCAGGAGCTTACATCATTCGTTGGACTTCAGTCCTCACCAATCGCTTTGACAGCACAGCCTTTAAAAGGGAATACGGCGAACTGTACAAGCGTTTCACCAAACAAATCTCAAGCCGCAGGTTTTCCATTGTATAAGAAAAGCCCCTTGCCTACTAGCCGACCAAAGCACAAGGCAAAGAGCTAAACACCACTCAAGCGGAGTGGATACCAACATAATAGCGTATCCGCTCCGCAGAATCAAGAAAGGATACGCAAACATGAAACAGCTTACCAGTTACAACAGGGTAGCAGGATACCTCAACAAGATATTCGACCTGCTCAACGCAGAATATTTTGAAAATGAACTTTCAAGGCCTACAATAACCATTCAGTCCACCCCAAAGGCCTACGGCCATTTCTCATTAAAGGATGATACATGGGTTTCCACAATCGGCAACAGCCACGAAATCAACATAGGAGCAGGAACTCTTTCACGCCCCATTGAGGAAGTAATTGCAACGCTGCTGCACGAAATGGTTCACTACTTCAATTATCAGAATGGCATACAGGATTGCAGTCGTGGCAATACCTACCACAATAAACGATTTAAAGCTGCAGCGGAAAGCCGCGGATTACAAGTTTTCCACCATGAAAAATACGGCTGGTCAATCACTCAGCCCACAGAACAGCTTATGGACTTTGCCATAAACAACGGCCTGACGGATATCCTAATCAACCGCAACGAAAGCCTTGCAGGATTTGGAATCACAGGCACAGGAACCCACAGCGGCGCGGCTTCCGGCACAGCGGTCAGGCCCTCAAGCAGCAGAAAGTATATCTGTCCTTGCTGTGGAAATTCTGTTAGAGCCACCAAGGCAGTAAGAATCGCTTGCCTTGATTGTGCAGAGCAAATGGTTGAAACCTAACTTTCAATTTCAAGGGACATGGCTATAGTAATCCTTACCATGTCCCATAACTTATAAGTTTTGATACTGTCACAAAACCAACCATATTCAAGCAAAAATGCAGTGTCAAAACTTAGGTTCAAAAGTAAAGGAGAAAAACGATGATTTATGGTTATGCTAGAGTATCAACAGTCACACAAGGCAGAGATGGAAATAGCCTTGAGGATCAGGTTTCTGCACTTGAAAAGTATGGCTGTCAGGAAATAATCACAGAAGCCTTTTCAGGCAAAACAATGGAACGCCCTAAATTTAACAGCCTATTTCGCTCTCTGCAAAGGGATGACACATTAGTAGTATGCAAGCTTGACAGATTCGCACGAACAGCCATAGAGGGCGTACAGACTGTCAGAGAGCTATTTGATAGAGGTGTTAAAGTCCATATCCTAAATATGGGACTAATCGAAAATACGCTCACTGGAAATCTGATCCTCACAGTAATGCTTGCCTTTGCGGAATACGAGAGGGGGATGATCGTAGAGCGCACACAGGTTGGCAAAGCCCTTGCGAAGCAGAACCCCAATTTCAGAGATGGCAGACCCAAGAAGTTTACACAGGAACAGATTGGGCTTGCATTGGGGCTGCTGAAAGATGGGAAGACATATAGGGAAGTTGAGAGGATGACAGGGGTAAGTAAGAGTACAATGGTGAGGGCGAGAAAAATATATAAATAATAAATTATAGCTCACTGCAAACTTACATTCATTAATTGATGCAAGTTTGCGTTTTTTATTATAAAATTATCTCAACGAACTTATAAAAAATACATTTTTGAAGGATAAGAAAATGGTATTGAACAATATATGGAATAAAGATATTTTGCAGCATAACCTTTCTTTCCTCGCTTTGTTTATAGGTATGTACGAACAATTCGAAGATAAGGTTATCGAAAACGTAGATTGTTTCTTAAATCTAGGCTGTTCAGCCAACGATGATACGCATTGCAAAAAAAGTGAGTATTACAGACAGAATATACTCAATCGAAAAGTTGATGAGAATGGCAATAAAAACAAATTAAAAGCAACCATGTTATGGTTCGTTGACGTAGGTGCAATTACTCCGGAAGATTATTCGTTATTCCTTAATATCAAAGAAGCACGAAATATTTATGTACACCAATTAACCAAATGTGTAGTAAATGGCATTTCTGATAAAGATATAGACATGCTGGTGCAACTACTCAACTTGTTTTACAAAATCGATAACTGGTGGATTAATGAAATTGAAATACCTACTTCAGGAATATCTGCATCTGATGATTATCCTACCGAAGAAGCTTGTAGCATGATTTACACGATATACCGAGATATGATAAATATACTTTTCCTAGGAAAAGCAGATGATTATCAGACATATTTGAATAATTTGCATTCACCTACAGACGAGCATTCCAAATAACGAACCGCTTTTATGGAGAATATTATGCCAAAATCAGAAAACGAAAAGCCCCTCGGCGGCAAACGTGAAAACCAAAAGTATAAAGCCCTGCTCGTGGCAAAATACCTCATGGAATTCACTGACGAAAACCATTCTTGTACCGCAAACGAACTTATAGATTATCTTAAATATGAGCACGGTATTGAAGCGGAGCGGCGTTCCATCTATCGTGACATTGCAATTCTGCGTGATGAATTCGGCATGGATATCGATGGTGGACAAGGTGGTCGCTATCGCTTGCTGTCTCGCCAGTTTGAATTTGATGATCTGCGTATCCTTGCTGAATGTGTGCATGCAGCAAGATTCATTTCTGCTTCCAAAGCAAAGGATTTGGTAAGCACAATAGGCGAATTAGGCAGCATGTATCAAGCCGAATCCTTACAACATGAAGTTTTCCTCATTGATCGTGTTAAAAGCACTCAGAAGGGCACCTTGAACATCATCAGCACCATCAATGCTGCTATGGCTAAAAAGCAGGATGGAAAGCCACATGAACCTCAGAAAATCAGTTTTAAATACATGAAGCACACCATTGATGATGTTAACTCAATGGTCGAGAAATATCATGGAAAGCTTTATAAAGTAAGCCCCTTTCGCTTGCTCATAAACGATGGGAATTATTATTTGCTAGCGTTTGATGATAAAGCACAGGATATGCGCACCTATCGTATTGACAGGATGAAAGATGTGCTCCTTTTGCCTGAACCGCAGGAAGGCAAAGAAGCCTTTGAAGCAATTGACCTCCAATCCTACACACAGCGTGTTTTCTCTATGTTTGGAGGAGAAAAGCAACTTGTTGCAATGCAGTTTGAGAATCATCTGTTGGATTCTGTAATTGATCGTTTCGGCACAAAGAACGCTTCATATTCAAAGGTTGATGATGAGCACTTTTCCGTTTCCGTTGAAGTGGAACTGAGCAATCAGTTTTATTCGTGGTTGCTTCAGTTTGGGGAAAAAGCAAAGATTACGCATCCGAAAGCTGTGGTTAATAAGGTGAGGAATTTTTTGGAGAATATGGTTTTGCAGTATATCTAACGATAGGTCCGTTATTGTTCCATTGATTTTTCTTGTAATGTTCTGTAATTTCACTATCACATATGGTAAAATAATATAAGAGATTATACAAGTCAGCGCAGGAGGTTTTCGATGGAGAGGATATATGCAAACTCATCAATTTGCAGTTTCTGCTAAAGAAGGCGCAGATAACTATCTGAATTATTTAGAAGAAACAGGGCGTGGACATGAAGAGATTAAAGTAGACCGTATTGAACGAGAAGATACGGTTTATTTGCTTTACTTGAGTAAAAATCCATTCTCAACGGAAACTGTGCATATTGTTATCGGCACACAAGAATACACCCAAAAAGAGATTGAAGTTATCGAGCAAGATCGCGACAAACGCATTATTTATGTAAAGCCATCCAAAGAACTACCTGATCCTTTTTATCAGAGATATGTACGCGATATCCGCGTAGTATCGGACTTAAAATTCCTGGTACAGCGCATACACGACTGGTATAAAGCTAATGACACTTATTTGGCATTCCATAACCATTATTCTCAAGCAATACCTGAACATATTTACCAGCAGGATATGTCTGCAGGACAGCTAACCGCTGTAAAAGATATTTTTACCTATCCTAAATCCTATGTGTGGGGAGCTCCAGGTACCGGAAAAACTAGATATGTCCTTGCAGAGTGTCTTCTGCAGTGTATCAAGCAAGGAAAAAAGGTTGCCGTTCTAGCTCCTACAAATAATGCTATTGAGCAAGTGCTATATGGCGTACTTCCCAAGCTGCAAGAGTATAATATTTCTTTTGATAGTGTAATCAGACTAGGAACACCCACCTCAAAGTTTACTGAAAAGTATCCGGAAATATGTGAAGTACAGGGAATTGAAAAACAATTAAAAAGCCTGCAAGAGCAAATAGATTTTTTAAAGCGAGTTCTCAGCCACAGGAGGTTCCTTACACGTCTTAAATTCGCGGAGGAACAGATACTTCCTGCATTTGATAAAGCAATGGATTTATTAGCCGACTTGCGTTATGCAAACCTCAACTGCAAAGATGCAGATGCGGCATGCAAAGTCGCTGACCGAAAAGAACGTGAAGCAACTGTAGATTATATACGTGCGATTTATAGCATGCAAGTGCAAGAAAAACATATGCAGTCTGTTGGTTATCGCATTAAGAGTGGTTTATCCGAAAAAACAGCCAGAGAAGGGAAAGAACAAATAAGAGAATTAACAGAGCATGTCAAGCAAGCAAATTCAGCCTGCGAATCAGCCAGACGAGAACTGACTATCGCAACAGAAAATGCTAAAAAGACCAAGGAATTTGCCGTTCAGATTGATTCTCGTATCGATCAAGCAATAAAAGAATTAAAGAAAAACCTTAGTAGTATTGAGCGGTTTCGTGAAATAAGCCAAAGCTTAAATAGAATAAATTTAGCATCTTCTAAAGAAAAGATTGCAGATTTTATTAATACAGGCATAAAAGTTCAACTGGAAGGTATTGAACGATACTCGGAATACTCCCAAGTAGATGATGAATCAATAACGGAACGGATTGCAGAAATTGAGCATTCGAAAAAATTTCTGGCCGAGCAATCTACACAAAAAAGATTAGGGAAGGCACAAATTGTTGCCGCAACCATTGACACGTTCTTGTTTAGAAATCAGCCCTGCGATACTGATCACTATACCCAGTATGACCATATATTTCTGGATGAAGCCGGTTATTGCAGTCTTATAAAAGGAATGGCTTTGTTAGGTTACCAATGTCCTGTTACGCTGCTTGGGGATCACATGCAGTTACCGCCTGTATGCGAATTGGATGACGCAGAGTTGAGCAAACCGCAATATTCCGGTGCATTTTTATTTGCCCAATCTGCAATTTACCTAGAGGAAGCAATAATCAGCGACGGCGCACAGCAACTGTTAAGTCAATATTTATCACACGAAGCGCCTTCCTTTAGACTACTTCATCGAAGCAATCTGCATGAAACGCACAGATTTGGCATAGGTCTTTCTGATATATTGGAAAGACATGTTTACAAAAACGGCTTTACAAGCGCAGATGCCAGGCAAGAATTTGTTATAGAGGTACTGGATGCAAAGCGAGTTCCAGGTGCCCTAAAACGGCAAAACAGCGCAGAAATTGAAGCTATAAGCGAGCGTATAGCCTATTTGGCAACGGATGATTACGCAATTTTGACGCCTTATCGTAACCAGGTTGCGCTTATCGGTCAGATGCTTCAGGAAGAGCGGAAAGCGGAAAGGATTATGACCGTACATGCATCACAAGGTAGGGAGTGGGATACTGTTTTCCTAAGTATTGTAGACACTTCTGATATGTATTTTACCAACTCAAAACGGACAGAGCTTGGTGGATTACAGATCATAAATACTGCGGTCAGTCGAGCAAAACGCAGACTCATTATTGCATGCGATAAGCAATTCTGGACACAGCAGAGAGGTCAGCTTATTCGCGAACTGGTGCTTATATCAGACTCATTGACTACTTAGCACATATGGATTCATAAAAGCCGCAATATGTATTCCACTGACTAGGAAACCATATTGCGGCATTATTTATACTTTTTTATATTTCCCACTTCAAATCAATCCTTTAATTCTTTTGAAACTTCACTTTCAAACCTGTTTCAATCCATTATCAACCTTGCATCCAACTTGCATAAAAGTTGTTATAAAGTTATATCTATCTTCTTCCCAGCTTGCCACTCCACCCCCACCAACACACAAATTTCTGATGTTAGTCGCCCTAAAACTTGCTTTATTATTTTTTGTCTGCTATCATCTGAAAAACACCAAGAAACAGAAGGTAACGGATTCGACTAACTCCCCTATAAATCAGTCTCAGGCTTCAGATGCGGCATGTGGCAAAACGTAGACTATCAGCCTATTGCTGCGAAGCAGCATTAGGCTGAGCAGCCCACCAACGGTGAATTCATAGCCCTGGTTGCTGACAAGCTCATCATGGAGACTGCCCGGGAGAAAAACGGAAGAAGCGAGATTCAGAATGTGATATAGGTGTGCTATAATGAAGAAAAACCTCCGGAGGCGCCCATGCATACCCTCAAGCTTATCCGCCCGACTCAGGAATACGCAGATCAGGTAATGGCATACCGGCAGGAGATGCTGGACAACGGCGACAGCCTGGATGGATGTGCCGCTCTGGAGGATACCAACAGCTACGCCGAATGGGCGGATTTTGAGGGGCGGCTCAGAGAGCGCTACGGCGAAGGCTATGTGCCATCCGATGTGTACCTGGCGGTGCGCAAAAGCGATGACAGGCTGGTTGGCATGATTGACTTCAGGCGGCCGTTGACTGAATTTCTGCTGCGCTTCGGGGGGAATATCGGCTACAGCGTGCGTCCTTCCGAGCGGGGAAAGGGCTACGCAGGCGAGATGCTTTCGCTGCTGCTGCCCAAGTGCCGAGAGGAGGGGGAGAACAGGGTGCTGCTCACATGCGACGCGGACAACGAGGCGTCCCGCCGGACTATAATAAAAAACGGCGGCGTGTTGGAAAACCGGGTTGAGTGTGATGCAGCTCTTAGCCGTTGCGGGATGATACAGAGGTACTGGATAACATTGAAGCCTTAAATCAAGGTGAAAAGGGGAGAGCCGGCCGGCTCCCCTTTTTTGTCCCCAAAAGGTAAACACGGAATTCGTCTTTATGTGTAAAATAGTATCATTTTACTGCCGGCGGCAAAGGGCAGGGCAATAATAAATATACGTCAAGGTTTTATTCTGAACTTGTTGTTAACACTGAAACTGTCTTAAACGCGTTGAAATGTGGATAACTATGTTGATAATGTTAGCAACTCATGTTATTAACGCCCACGCATACTCATTTTTTTATGCAGTATCTTCGTACAAGCGGCCGGAGTAAGAAACATTAAATATTATCACCCGTGTGTTTTTTACCTTCGTTTTTCGGGTGAATGGCCACATAAGCGGCCCTTTTGCATAATTGGCATACTACCCTCGTATGATTATATAACGATAATCTGTGCGAGAGGAGCAGGCATATGGAACTGATCTGGAAAGAGCTTCCGGGGGAGCGGATAATATATACAGGAGTATCTCAGGGAGCCGTCGAGGGCGGCATACCGCTGCCGGAGGGCCGCAGCGCAAAGGAGATACTCTCGTATACCGGCGAGGTGGCTATATCTTCATCCAGCGCCAGGGAGGGCGAAATAGCCATAGAGGGAGTTGTGAGAATTGACCTCATCTGCATGGATGACAAGGTGTTTGCCTTCACTTCAAGCGCCCCCTTCACCCACCGCATAGCCGCGGATGGCGTGCGGGAGGGCATGAGGGCCGAGGTGCGCTCGGCGCTGCAATCCCTGGAAATAAACAAGGGGGAGGGCGGAATTACCCTCAACGCGGTAGCGGATATAAACGCAATGGTGACAGCATCAGGCGGGGCAAAGGTACTGGATGGAATAAGCGGCATAGAGGATGGGGAGCAGCAGCGGCAGGAGATGACACTCTACGAGCGGGCGGGGGAGAGCCGGGGCAGCTTCCGCCTGCGGGAGGAGATAGAGGCGCCCTTCGCCACAGAGGTGCTGTACAGCGAGGTACATGGGGCGCTGAGGGACGTATCTCCCGGCAAAGACGGAATATGCCTGGAGGGTACGCTGTACATATCGGCGCTGGTACAGAGCCGCACAGGGGCGATGAGCCAGTTAAGCCAGGCCATACCCTTCACTCAGACCGTGGACGGAGAGGCGCTGACTCCCATGTGGGGCGAGGTGAGGGTATCCGGCTGTCAGGTGCGGGGGGCTGAGGATTTTGGCGTAGTGATAGCGGATGTGGAGCTCACATACCGCACATGGGGCCGTGCCGGCGGCCGTTCCGATGCTGTGACGGACACATTTTCCCCTACCGTGCCGTTCGAATGCACACATGGGCTTATACGCACCTCGTCATACTGCGGGCTGAACACACAGCGGCAGTCCATAAGCGAGAACGTAATGATACCCGATGGTATGCCCGAGGCGGCCAGGGTGGTATACGCCACCGCACGGCCCATGGTGACGTCCTACGGCATAGAAAACGGGGTACTCACCGCTGAGGGGCTGCTGTTCACCCGCATATTATACACCGCCGAAAGCGGCTGCATATTCGCTTTCAATGAGGATATACCCTTCTCTGTGAACATGGAGGCCCAAGGCGCCACAGACGCCATGATATACGGAGTGGCGGCGGCCTCGGCGGCGGGAGGAGGCAGGAGCGTGGAACTGAACTGTACGCTCATACTCATTGCGGATCTGTACTGCACCGGCGGCTTTGAGGCGGTGACGGGTATTGAGGAGTGCCCCCAAAGACCCCCGCATCAGGGCATAACCGTGTACTTTGCCAGCGCCGGAGATACGCTGTACTCCATAGCCCGGGAGTACAATACCAGCCGGGCCAACCTGCTGCGCATGAACGACCTGCCCGAGGTATTACAGGGCGGCGAACGGGTGGCGTTTATGGGGTAAAAGAGTAAATTCTTCTTCTTTCTCTTTTCTTTTCATGAGAAAAGAAAAGCAGAAAGAAGCAAAGAGAAAAGAAAAGCAAATGGGAAATATATATAATAAATAAGACATAGGATTATGCGTATAAGAATATAAGAACAGCCCTGCCGTCTTGTGTACGGCAGGGCTGAGCGCTGTTTTATGTTTTGTTTTCGTTGGTTTTCCTTTGCTTACTTTCCTTTTTTAAAAGGAAAGTAAGAGAAAAAACGCTACTTATTCTTGAGATACTCGTCTATAGCCGCGGCGGCCTTCTTGCCCGCGCCCATTGCCAGTATTACGGTAGCTGCGCCGGTAACGGCGTCGCCGCCCGCGAATACGCCGGGTTTGGAGGTAGCGCCGGTCTCGGGGTCTGCGGTTATCTCGCCCTTGCGGCCAACGGTGAGGCCGGGGGTGGTGTTCTTGATGAGGGGGTTGGGGCTGTTGCCTATGGCCACGATGACGGTGTCAACGTCCAGAGTGAACTCGCTGCCTTCCTTGGCAATGGGCCTGCGGCGGCCGGAAGCATCGGGCTCGCCCAGCTCCATCTCTATGCACTCCATAGAGGTGACATAGCCGTTCTCGTCGCCGTTTATGCGAACGGGGTTATTGAGCACCTTGAATATGATGCCCTCTTCCTTGGCATGGTGTACTTCCTCGCGGCGGGCGGGCATTTCGGCCTCGCTTCTGCGGTATACGATGTACACGTTCTCGGCGCCCAGACGCTTTGCGCAGCGGGCGGCGTCCATTGCCACGTTGCCGCCGCCTATTACGGCAGCGTTTTTGCCCACGCGGATGGGGGTATCCGTCTCGGGGAACTCGTATGCCTTCATGAGGTTTATGCGGGTAAGGAACTCGTTGGCGGAGTATACGCCGCAGAGGTTCTCGCCGGGTATCTTCTGGAAGTTGGGCAGCCCTGCGCCGCTGCCTACGAATACGGCGTCAAAGCCCTCTTCCTCCATCAGCTCATCCAGGCTTATGGAGCGGCCGACTACTACGTTGGTCTCTATCTTTACGCCCAGAGCCTCCACATTCTTTATCTCCTCCCGGACCAGCGCCTTGGGAAGACGGAATTCGGGAATGCCGTATACCAGCACGCCGCCGGGGGTATGCAGAGCTTCGAATATATGTACCTCATAGCCCAGCTTCGCAAGGTCGCCTGCGCAGGTAAGGCCCGCGGGGCCGGAGCCTATCACGGCTACCTTCTTGCCGTTGGGGGCGGGTATCTCGGCGGGGGCGGAGCCCTTTGCCATGGCGTAGTCGGCGGCGAAGCGCTCCAGACGGCCGATGCCTACGGGTTCTCCCTTAATGCCACGGACGCACTTGCTCTCACACTGGTTTTCCTGGGGGCATACGCGGCCGCAGATGGCGGGAAGGCTGTTGGTGGTCTTTATGATGGCGTAAGCGCCCTCGTAATCATGAGCGGCGATCTTTGCTATGAATTCCGGAATGCGCACGTTTACGGGGCAGCCGGAAACGCAGGGCATGTTCTTGCAGTTGAGGCAGCGGGAAGCCTCGTTGAGGGCCAGCTCTTCGTCGTAGCCCTGAGAAACTTCCTTAAAGTTCTTGTTGCGGATATTGGGCTCCTGCTCCCGGGCAGGGGTCTTCTGCAAAGTCATATTAGGCATATTATCTCTCCCCTCCTATAAGATGGCAGAAGTGCTTTTCGTCGGAAAGCTTTTCCTCGGCCTTGTACATGCGGCTGCGCATGATGGCCTCGTCAAAGTCTACCAGATGGCCGTCAAAGTCCGGGCCGTCCACGCAGGCGAACTTGGTCTCGCCGTTTACGGTAAGGCGGCAGCCGCCGCACATGCCGGTGCCGTCTATCATTATGGTATTCATGGAGACGGTGGTCTTGATGCCGTATTCCTTTGTAAGGTTGCATACGGCGCGCATCATGGGCATGGGCCCAAGGACGAACACTTCGTCATAGCGCGTGCCGGCCTTCAGCTGCTCCTCCAAGGCGCTGGTAACGAAGCCCTTGTGGCCGTTGGAGCCGTCGTCGGTCATTATGTAGAGGTTCTTGCAGGCGCTCTTGAATTCCTCGGTGAGGATATACAGGCTGGTGCTGCGGAAGCCTATGAATGCGTCCACGTCAGCGCCTATGGCGTTAAGGGCCTTAGCCTGAGGGTAAGCTATGGCAACGCCCAGGCCGCCCGCTACTACGGCGGCCTTTTTGCCCTTCAGGTGGTCAAACTCGCTGGCCTTGCCGAGAGGGCCTGCAAAGTCCATGAGGTAATCGCCCTCCTCCAGGAGGTCAAGGCGCTTCGTGGTGGCGCCTACCTTCTGGAATATTACGGTTGCCGTACCCTTTTCGCGGTCGTAATCCGCGATGGTGAGGGGTATGCGCTCGCCCTTTTCGTCAATGCGAAGCACAATGAACTGCCCGGGCAGGGCCTTCCTTGCGACGTAGGGCGCTTCGACTTCTATCAAAGACACCGTGTCGTGCAGACGTTCTTTTCTTACTATACGGTACATAGGCTGAACATCGCTCCTTTTAGATTTTTGGACATAGAGGTTGATAATATAATATCACCAATATGATTATAATAACGCAGTATGGCTGTAAAGTCAAAGCAAAACGCTTATTTTAACGTGCAAACCTCAGGCTTCTTCAGAGTGCCAAAAAAAGTGGCTGAACGCCACTTTTCCGAAAGTCTCAATAAGAAATTATCAGGATTTTTTATCCTGTATGTAACGATAGTCGTAGCGGTAGTCCACCTTTATATCCACGCCGAATATATCCTTCATAAGGCTCTTCAGCGCCCTGGTGTCCAGCACATAGAAGGAGGCGCCGTTATACGCCGTGCCGCTTATGTACTTGCCCTTGAGCGTATGCCGCACAAGGCTTTCCCCCGGCACGAGATCCATGCCGAACACCGCCAGCGCCGCTATCTGCTCCGCCGTAAGGTCGGTATAGATGTAATCCTTTACGCTGAGGTATAATTTCGGTATGGAGGTCAGCCTGCTGCCCTCCCTGAGCTGGGTGAATATGGCGAAGAGCATACGCTGCTGCCTGTCAGCCCTGTCCACGTCGGTGCCGTAGCCCTTGCGGGCGCGGCAGTAGTCCAGCACCTGCTGTCCGTCCAGCCTTTGCACCCCTTTGTGCAGCACCCGGCCGTTGAGCTTTATCTCCCGGTCCACATCGTATTCCACGCCGCCCAGGGCGTTCACCACGGCCTTCAGCCCCTCCATGTTCACCCCCACATAGTGGGATATGGGCACCCCCATGAGGTTTTCCACGGTCTTTATGGCGTATTCGAAGCCGTCGCCCTCGGCGCTGCCCCCCTTGGCAAAGGCCGCGTTTATCTTGTAATGCCCCTTTGTGTTGTATATCTTGGCCATGGTATCACGGGGAATGGATATGAGGTGGGCGTTGCCCTGCTCAAAATCCACCGCCAGCAGCATCAGCACGTCGCTGCGGAAGTTGTTTTTGCTGTCCCGGTACATCACGCTGTCGCTGTCGTCCCGCTCCGGGCTCTGATCCCAGCCTACCAGCAGTATGTTTACCCTGCTGCGCATGAAATCCGTATCGGCCTGCCGCAAAAGCTGCTCCTCGGGGCTGAGGGTAGGGGAAGGCAGGGGCTGCCCCGCCTGCAAAGGCGAGGGAGAGGGGGACGGCTCGGTAAAGGCGCGCATGGGGTCCCGGGCAATGCCGCTGTAAAACCTGAGCCCCAGGGCCACGCCGCCGCCCAGCAGCAGCAGCGCCCCGCACAGCAGAGCGTATTTCAGCCTTTTTTTCATATAATGAAGCCACCTCCCCTAAAAAGCGTCCTTACCTGTACAGTTTTCCTTAAAAGCGGGGAGGATTATTCATAAAAATACCGCCCGCTCATTGACATGAACGGGCAGCATGGGTATAATGACAGTAGGGTAAGACCTAAACGGTCAGCCGACACTTAAGTTTTATTCCTAACTAATAGGAACTACCGCTCTGGTGCTAGCAGGGCGGTTATTTTTTGCGAATGGTGATTGTCACCGACTTTATATCGCTTAACCAAGCAATAATGAAAGCCAATAATTTCATCATAAGCCACACCCCCTTTCGGATGGTGTGCTGACCGCCGCTTGCCCTGTGTATTATACTTGAAAATATTATAGCGCAACTGTCTTAATTTGTCGAATAAAAATGCTCCCCCCTGGGGGTTGATAAGGGGGCGCACCCCCTTATGTTCATTCCGGCTCTGACGGCGTGTACGTCAGAACGGATGAAAACCGAAGGTTTTCGTACCCTGCGCCCGCTGCTGGCCGCGCCGAAGGCGCAAGCAGCGGGCGAAAAACCTCGCACAAGCGGCTTTGACGCTTGCGCGAAAGTGCTCTGCACTTTGTTACAATTTCGTAACAAAAAACCCTTGACGTCCGTAACAATTGGTGGTAACATATAGGCGTGCTAAGCGGAAGGGCGCGCAAAACGCGCTTCGCCCGGGGGGAAACCCCCATCACTTGCAAAACACAAAATAATTGAAAGGGATTTAAAGAAATGAAGAAGATTTTCGCAATCGCTCTGGCTCTGGTCATGGTTCTCTCCATGGCTTCCGCCTTTGCATCTCAGTGCAGTGTTGGCCCCTTCGATTGGACCACCACCAAAGCCAATAAGTGCGGTAAGGCTACCGTAGAAGTTATCCCCTATATCAAGGTAAACACTGCTTGCGCTCCTTATTACGATTATGAGAAGAACACCTGCGCGGCTGCCGTTGCTGGCGAGAAGGTTTACTATGCCGTAAAGGTCACCCTGAGTGCTGACCTCGACCGCGAATGGTGGGCTTCCATCGCTAACCCTGTTACCGTAACTTATGCCGGTATCCAGGAAAAAGCCCCCACTCTCGTAGGCATCGATCTCGACAAGCTCTATGACGAGAAGGCTACTACTCTGTACTATGATTTTGCCCAGAATGCGTGGGTAGATGGCGACGATTCCGAGTTCACCTTTGGCGCTGCTAATCTGCTGGGTGTAACAGTTAGCAATCCCTCCAAGACCAAGGTTTGCGCTAAGCTGGCTGCTAAGTCTGCTGGCACCAAGGGCTGGGTTGGCAAATACTATGTAGTATTTGTAGAGAAAGACGGCCTCTATGTTGGTGATGACGAATTTACTCCGACTAACACTGGCTGGAACGGCAAGGCTGAAAATGTGGTTTTCTTTGGTGTAGACAGTAACGAGAAGGTTAATGCTATCGTTAAGTGGACCGACAAGTGCAGCGCTGCTTTCTACAATGAAGTTCTTTCCTTCTTCGGCATCGGCATGGATACCAAGCTGACCGCTAAACTGATTGAAAATAACTTTGGCTGGGATGAGAAGGTCGAGTCCTGCTTCCAGTGGAGCAAGAATGCTACCGCTATCGTAAACCCCGAGTGCAAGATCGAGATCCCCAAGACCGGTGACGTATCCGTCGTCGCTTACGCCGTAATGGCTCTCGTAGCCGCTGCCGGCGCTATGGGTCTCAAGAAGTAATTAAAGCTAAACAAGCAATGGGGCGGCTCCGCCGCCCCTAAACTTGACTTCCGCGGGCGTTAGCACAGTCCCCCCATGTGGGGGGGCTTTTTTTTTGTTTCGCAAAAGCGGCAAGTCCGCTTTTGCGAGTTTTTTCATCCTCTGCTTGCGCCTTCGGCGCGGCCAGCATAGGATGCAGGGAAGGAAAAGCGCAGCTTTTCATCCGTTTTGACGTACCCCCCCAGGGGGCCTTCTCTTGCCCCTTCGGGTCAATTCACCTTGTCGCCGTCAAAGCCGGAATAAACTTAAGGGACTGCGGCCCCTTAACAACCCTGAGGTTTTTGGGCAAAGTAAGAGCCGTCATTTGACGGCTCTTTTATGTATTATGCGCTGTGCTTATTCGATGCTGTCCAGATAATCGACGATGCACTTACAGGGGCATACCTTTGCGCAGGCGCCGCAGCGGGTGCACTTTGCCTCGTCTATCTTGGCTACGCCGCCCTCCACGTGTATGGCGTCGTTGGGGCATTCTTTGGTGCAGCGGCCGCAGGCGATACAGGCCTTCATGCAGGCTGCCCTGGCTTCGCGCCCGCTGTCGGTATTGCGGCAGGAGACGATCACGGTCTCGTTCACCGGCTTGAGAGCTATTACGCCCCGGGGACAGATATTTGCACACTGTCCGCAGGCAACGCACTTCTCCTCGTCGATATGTGCCAAGCCGTCAGCGATCTTTATTGCTCCGAATGCGCAGGCCTGGGCGCAGTCCCCCAAGCCAATACAGGCAAAACGGCACATCTTGGGGCCGCCGGCAAGACCGGCTGCGGTAGCGCAGCTGGTATATCCATCATAGTTATAGCGCTCCTTTGCTACGCCGCAGTCTCCCTGGCAGATGACACGGGCGACCTTGCGCTCCTCTGCTTCGGCAGAAACGCCCATTATGGCGGCTATGGCCTCGGCGCCCTTAGCGCCGGAGGGGGAACACCCGTTTACGGGGGCCTTGCCGGCCACTACGGCATCAGCGAAGGCATCGCAGCCAGCGTAACCGCAGGCGCCGCAATTGGCACCGCCCAGGCATGCACGCACGGCCTCAACGCGGGGATCCACTTCTACCTTAAATTTTTTATCGGCAATGGTAAGTATAACGCCAAACAGCACACCCAGCACGACCATAACGCCGGCAGAAAGAAGTATAGCAGTAACGTTCATCTGTTTTCTCCTTTCTATATTATACGAGGCCGTTGAAGCCCATGAAGGCCACGGACATAAGGCCAGCCATGAAGAGGCCTATCGGGAAGCCCTTGAACTGGTCTGGTATATGTGAGGTTTCCAGACGCTCGCGGACGCCGGCCATAAGGGTTATGGCAAGCAGGAAGCCCAGTGCACCGAACACGCCGTTGAGAACGGCGGAGAGTATGTCATACTGTGCACTGGTGTTCAGGGTAGCAACGCCCAGCACCGCGCAGTTGGTGGTTATCAGCGGGAGGTAGATGCCCAGGGATTTGTACAGCGCAGGGCTGGACTTCTTCAGGAACATCTCCACGAACTGGACGAGGCCCGCGATTATCAGTATGAAGCTTATAGTATCCAGATAAGTAAGCTGGAGGGGATACAGCACATACTGATAGACTGCGGAGGTGAACAGGGATGCAAGGCCCATGACAAAGGTAACCGCAAGGCCCATGCCCGCCGCGGTCTCGACCTTATTTGATACGCCCAGGAAGGGGCAGCAGCCGAGGAAGCGGGAAAAGATGAAGTTATGGCTCAGCACGCAGCTCACGAAGAAGAGCAGCACGTTGCCGCAGCTGTTGGTTTGCATTACAGGAGTCATTTATGCGGCCTCCTTTGCTTTCTTTTTCTTTTCGATGCTCTTCATTATGATGTTGGCCACGCCGAGGGTGAGGCCGAATATCATAAAGCCGCCGGGAGCCATGGTGGATATGAGCATAGGCTCATATCCCGCGCCGAGGAGGTTGATGCCGGCAATGCAGCCGGTACCCAGAAGCTCACGGACACAGGCGATGATGGAGATAGCCAGGGTGAAGCCCAGGCCCATGCCAAGGCCGTCCACCGCAGAGGCCAGAGGCCCGTTTTTGCTGGCGAAGGCTTCCGCGCGGGCAAGTATTATGCAGTTAACCACTATCAGCGGTATAAACATGCCCAGGCTCGCATAAAGGCTGGGAACGAATGCCTGCAGCAGGAGCTGTACTATGGTAACAAAGGTGCATATGACCACTATGAAGCAAGGTATGCGCACCTTGTCGGGAATAAAGTTCCTGAGCAGTGAAATAACGAAGTTGGAGCCTATCAGCACGAAGGACGCCGCCGCGCCCATGCCCACCGCGTTTATGACGCTGGTGGTGGTCGCTATGGTGGGGCAGGTGCCGAGAACCAGGCGGAAGGTGGGGTTCTCCGTGATTATGCCGTTAAGGAATACGCTCGTGAGCTTAGGCTTATCGCTCTTAGACATTTGCCTTTACCTCCTTCTTTGGCTTTTCCTGGCCATATACCCTTATCTTGACGAACTTGTCTATGAGGGGGGTAGCCACGTTCATTATCAGTATGGCGTAGGTAACGCCCTCGGTATAGCTTCCCCACTTGCGTATGACCGCCAGTATGAGGCCGCAGCCGAATGCGTATATGTACTGACCGACCTCTGTCATGGGGCTGGTGGTGTAGTCTGTCGCCATGAACACGGCGCCAAAGAGCAATCCGCCTGAAAGCACGGAGGTCAGCACGTCCTGATCCATCCTGAAGATGGCGGCAAGTACGGCAAAGGTTCCAACGAACACAACGGGGATGCGCCAGCTTATCACCTTGCGGATAAGCAGGTATGCAAAGCCTATGAGTATGGCTATCTTGCTTACCTCGCCTATGGTTCCGGGTATGAAGCCCATGAACATATCATAGGTGGAGGCCTCGTATCCGCCCAACACCGTTGCGGAGGATACGGCGTCCACGCCCTTGCAGAAGGTGGGCAGATACCATGCGGTCATCCTTACGGGCCAGGAGGCAAGCATTATTCCGCGGGCGGTAAGGGCGGGGTTCATAAAGTTATCGCCTATGCCGCCGAAGAGCTGCTTGACCAGCACTATGGCTATGAAGCTGCCCACCACGGGCATCCACCAGGGGGCGTTGCCGGGCAGGTTGAGCGCCACGAGAAGGCCGGTAACGGCGGCGGAGAGGTCGCCTATGCGTACCCTCTGGCGGGTCATCTTCTGGTAGCCGTACTCGGCCAATACCGCGGCCGCCACGCCGAGGACGCACAGAAGCGCCGCGTTGAAGCCGAAGACGTATACGCCCATTACGGTGGTGGGGAGCATGGCTATGAGCACGTCCCGCATTATGGTCTGGGTGCTGTCCTTGCTGTGGACATGTGGTGCGCTTGAAACGTGAAGACTCATTACTTCTTTGCCCTCCTTGCTTCCCGCATGATAGCGTCTTTAGTATTCTTGAAGGAGGCGGTAAGCCAGCGCTTTGCGGGACATACATAGGAGCAGCTTCCGCAGACTATGCACTCCATCACGTTATTGGCTTCGGCGCCCTTGAGATCGCCCTTGTCGCAAAGGTGCTTCATGAGGTAGGGGTTAAGGCCTATTGGGCAGGCCTCCACGCAGCGGCCGCAGCGTATGCAGGGGCTCTCCTCATAGCTTCTTGCGTCCTTTTCGTTGAATACCAGTATGCCGTTCGTGCCCTTCATGACCACTACCTGATCGTTTGGGGCGCAAAGGCCTGTCATGCAGCCGCCCATTACTATCTTGCCGGCCTCGTCGGTATAGCCGCCGCACTCGCCTATGGCGTCGGCAACTATGGTTCCCATGCGAAGGCGCAGGTTCGCGGGCTCCTTTACGCAGCCCTTTACGGTGGTGACGCGGCTGATGAGAGGCTTACCCTCTATCACTGCATCGGCTATGGCCTTTGCGGTGCCGACGTTTATAACTATGACGTGAGCGTCCAGAGGCAGCTTCTTGCTTGGAACTTCCCTGCCGGTGACGGAGTAGATCAGCTGCTTTTCAGATCCCTGAGGATATTTGGTGAAAAGGGGCATGACCTCTACGCCCTCGCGGCCCTCCGCCGCACGCTGCATTGCGGCTATGGCGTCGGGCTTGTTATCCTCGATACCGATAACGCCCCGCTTTACGTCGAGGGCGCGCATCGCGGCCCTGAGTCCGTCCACTATGCGCTCGGATTCCTCGATCATGAGGCGGTGGTCGCAGGTAACGTGGGTCTCGCACTCTGCGCCGTTGAGGATTATGGTATCGCAGTACTTACCCTCGCCCACGGTAAGCTTTACATGGGTGGGGAAGGTCGCGCCGCCCATACCGCAGATGCCCGCCGCCTGTACCGCGGGAACTATCCTGGCAGGGTCGCACTCCTCCACGCCGCCCAGCGGCTCAAGCTCTGTCCACTCGTCCTGGAAATCGTTCCTGATGGTGATGATGGTGGTGGGTCCTCCCAGCAGAAGCACCTTGGTGCCTATGGCCGTAACCTCTCCCGAAACGCTGGCATGAACCGGTAAACTGACAAAACCGGTAGCGTCTGCGATCTTCTGGCCCAGCTTGACGTGATCCCCCACCTTTACGCAGGGCGCTGCGGGAGCGCCTATGCTCATGGACATGGGGATATCCACGCTGTCCGGGATATACTCTCGTATGGGAAGACCGCTCGTTGATGTCTTGCCCTCATGCTGATCGTGCAGAGGATGCACGCCGCCCTTGAAGGAATGCTTTGGCAAAGCCAACACCTGCCTTTCATATTTTTCAACAGTTTTACAAGCCACATAACAGATCCGCCAAGAATATGCCTTATAAAAATATACTGTAGCACAGACGATACGCAGCTATGACTAACTATTTGTGACCAGAAATCATTATAGCATATAAGTTTCGGAAAATCAGTATAAATATTTCCTCTCGAAGTGTTTTTTTCTCGATAATGTCTGATTATTTTCTATCAAACCCGGCCCTTTGGCGATCTTCCTATATACTGAATAATAGACAAGATTGTTAAAAATAATCCGAAGGCTTTTTTCAGCCATTCCTCCTTGAGCCAGCCGGCGGCCAGCGCCCCTGCGAGAGCGCCAACAATGCCCGCGGCTATTACGGGCAGGCTGCTTTTAAGCTCCAGCCTTCCCTCTTTTTTGTGTATATACAGCGCAACGGCTGCGGCGGGCAGGAAGGACAGCATGTTGACCCCCTGGGCCTGCCTCTGGGGGATGCCCATCAGCAGCGTAAGCGCAGGTATGAGCAGCGTGCCGCCCCCCATTCCCATGCCGGAGATCACCCCTGCGGCGGCGCCTATGACAAAAAGCAGCAGCTCCCTCACAGCAGCATCCACACCCCTGCACAGAACATCACCGCGGCGAACAGCTTATCCAGCGCGGCGGACTTTATCCTGCCGGTCAGCTTCGCCCCGGCAATGCTGCCCAGTATGGCCCCCGGCGCCGCGAAAAGCAGGGTATGCCAATCCACCCCGCCGCCTGCGCAATACACAGCCGCGCTGGCAAAGGTAAGGGGCAGCATTATGCTTATGGCCGTGGCATGGGCGTCCTTTGACGCAAAGCCGCACATCCGCTCCAGAGCCACTACTGCCACAGCCCCGCCGCCGGAGCCGAAAAGCCCACAGCACAGCCCTGCCAGCAGCCCCGCCAGCAGCTTATTTATATTCTTCTTATTAAAATATGCAAAAAAATACTCCGCCCTTTTCATAGGCAGAGTATGCGCAGAAAATCTAAGTTTTATCAGTAGGCTATGGCCTCCTCGCGGCTCATCCAGAAATGTATTCCGTAGGTGGACTCTACCCACCTGTCCTCGGTGAACCTGTCGGGATAGATCCATTCCCCCTTTTTATATACGAAGTTCTCGTCAACAAGGGACACCGCCCAGTCGTAGCTTTGCGTAAAGTCAAAGCTGGTTATGGTCAGCACCTTGGCCTTATCGCAGCGGCAGGCGTTGTTGGTGGCGGATACCCGCTTTGCATCGGCCGGGATAAGCAGCATTACCACCCTGTCCTCGTAGCACTTCTTATAGCCTATAAAGGCCCCCGTTTCGGGGCAGCGCAGCCGGAAATACCTGGTGCTTTCGTCCTGTATTATGCCGTCCAGCCTGGCCCCCTCAAGCCATGCGCTGTATACGTTGCCTCCCCGAAGGTCAATGCCGGTAAGGTCGGCGTTGCGGAGGTCTGCCCCCTGAAGGCCGGCGTTCCTGAAGCTCGCCCCCACAAAGGAGCAGTTTTCGAACTTGCCGTTTGCAATCGTAGCGCCCTCGAAATCGCACCCGTCCAGCCGCACGTTCTTCATGTCCCACCACTGGCAGTCCAGCCCGGAAAAATCGGCGCCGGATATGTCCGCATCGTGAAGGCACAGGGATTCAAGGCCGGTGCGGCATTTGCGCGCCTGCTCCAGCTTCAGCAGGAATTCTTCCTTTGATACAGGCTCCATACAGCGCCCTTTCCCGGCGTCACTTTCCCAGCTTTACAAAGTATACATAGCCGAATATCAGCCCGCCCAGCAGCAGGAAAAACATCAGCAGCGCAAGGCCGCAGCACGCTATGGTTCTGCCGGAAAGCTTATTGCCGTTATTGTTGCCCTTCTGTTCCATTATGTATTCAGCGCTCCTAGTGTTAATTTACCGTTACACTAAGCATAATACATGGCCCGGCATATTTGCAAGGGCTTTCCCAGTATACTATCGGAAAAGTGGCTAAAGGCCACTTTCCCACAGCCTTTAAATTTACAAATATCGTCGGGCTTTTCTTTTCTCTTTGCTTTTTTCTGCTTTTCTTTTCGCCCGAAAAGAAATGAGAAAGAAGGGGCGGCGTTATATTTCTCCGCCCTATTTTTCCTTATAGTAAAGCATGCAGTGGCAGTACCCCTCAAAGTCGGGGTCGGCTATCTGCTCCCGGAACTGCTTGCACATGCACTTGGTATCGTCGCTTATCTCCCGCACGCAGGGGCAATGGCCGTTGCGCTCGCTGAGGCCCTGCTTTATCAGCTTCACTATCTGCTCGTCCTCATTAAGCCTTATCTTCATATGGCGTTTTCCACCAGCCTTATTATATTCTGCTTCCCGGCGAGGCCCTCTGTACGGGCTGCAACGCGGCCGTTTTTGAGCACCACGAGAGTAGGTATTACGTTCACGCCGAACTGCACCGCCAGCGGCACCTCCTCGTCCACATTGCACTTGCAGACCAGTATGTCCTCACGCTCGTTGGCTATTTCCTCTATCACGGGGGCGATCATGCGGCAGGGGCCGCACCACGTTGCCCAGAAGTCTATGAGCACCGGCTTGCCGGTATTCGTCACGTTTTCAAAGTTTTCCACAGTGAGCTTTATTTCCATGTTCTTCTCCTTGGTTCTTCAATTTTAACGGCATATTTACGCCACAGGCAATATTATACCCTATTTCGGGGGAAAAAGGGTGAACGTGGGGTGAAAAAATATGATCGCCCATAAAAAGTCCCCCCAATCCGTTGACACGGAAAGGGGGAACGGGTATAATACTTATAGGGTAAGACCGAAACGGTCAGCCATCTATGAACAGGTATTTTCCCCGATTAGGGGGATAACCGCTCTGAGGACAGCAGGGCGGTTATTTCTTTCTGATAGTGATAGTTATGGACTGAATGTCGCGCTTAAGCGCAGCAAACAACATCATAATCAGTTCTATCATACTTCACACCTCCTTTCGGATGGTGTGCTGACCGCCGTATTGCCCTATGTATTATACTTGTGAATATTATAATACTTATGTATATTTTTGTCCATATATAGAAAATTTTCCCTTATACCTGCTAATGAAAATAGGAAGCAAAGGGCGGCGGCCCGCCCGCAGGCGGGTCGGTTCCGGCGCGTCTCCCGCGGCGGAACTTCCTCTGTGGTCGCAGCTTATACAGGCTTGTCCCATTCCTTTAGGGCGATTGAAGCT
>ENA-ORMS01000553-ORMS01000553.1-human-gut-metagenome-genome-assembly--contig:-NODE-553-length-36984-cov-4.533916_pt1 | contig 36984 bp, 32 predicted proteins | sample MGYA00242104_ERZ508997 | MGnify/ENA primary metagenome ERZ508997 (study PRJEB26280, sample SAMEA2338704) | human gut metagenome | biome: human gut; feature: human-associated habitat; material: faeces... | reverse complement strand
CGACAAGCCCATTGGCAGAATTAAGTATGCACTAAATTAATTCCGCCAACAGGTTCATAATAATCTTTTGTTGCCAACACCCAGAAGCAATCACTTACATATAAGGTATATCCATTTTCCTCTTCCAATCTGTCTTCCCAATCAAAAGGCACATTATATGGTGATAAAAATTCTCTCATACGAATATAACCTAATCCTTGTCGGGCACAACTTTAAGTTTGGTATTTTGACTTTTATGATATATAGAGCGAGAAGAAGTAACCTTTCTATCACGAAAAAAAACTTGCAAACAAAGACTGTATCAGAGTTTGCAAGTTTTCTGCTTTATTAAAAGCATTAAGCGTTATGACGTGAACATAGCTGTTCTATAGAACATCAAAGCAAGCTCTCATTCTGCTTCCTTATAGAAAAAGTTCCAAATCTTCACAGCTGTACATAATTCAATGTTTTAAATTCAGCAGCGAAGTTACTTCTTTCTAATTTAAGCCATAATCTGAGTGCTTACTGCTTACATAAGATTATACAAGAGAATGCTGACACATAGCACTTTGGTGATTTAGAAGTTTTCTAATGGAATCAATTTCAGCGGCATCCTCTGGTGTCAAATATTGTTTAGCTTGCAGCCGCAATACTTCTTTCTTAATGAATGCCCTTACTTCTGTCTTCATTATTTTGCAATGGGTTATATCTCTTTTTCTAAAGCTCTTTCTATAAATATAATTGCATGCGATACATGTGGGGCATGATGACACATATGGGCAGTTCAGGCATTTGTCGTCAGAAAAACCTGTTATGCATTCAAATACTCCATTCTGTACCGCTTTTAATTTTTCCCCTTCTAAAACTAACGGTGAAAGGATATGACATGGATACGATTTTCCATCTGTGTCAAAGACTTGGAAACCATTCCCAGCCCCACACACTTCTTCCTGTTTTAATGGATTCTCTACACAATATGCGTACTGATTAAGATTATGAATGAATTGAGAAATAAGAGGTTTCTCTTCATGTTGCATATAATAATAAATGAGTTTATTTAGTTGTCTTCCATATTCTACAACATCCTGTTCACTCCATTCGGAATTTTCAAAAGCAACATTGGGATGTACTACCGCTCCTTTTTCAAGTAGATATATCACACCCTCTGACATATGACAGACGCTTTCAGCATTTATGGTCATCTGAATTGGCTGCTTGGGCCAGGTTTGAATAAAAAAATTTAGGTCGATGTTATCTGAACCACGATTTAACATTTGTGTAAAAGGAATACCATCATAGCTTAATCCTAAAGTAAATAAATTCTTATGTTTATTTATCCATTTTTTTAGAGAATTATCCAATAAAGTTCCATTTGTACTACCAAAAAAACGATAAGGCCTATTCCAGGTTTGATGTTCAGCCCACTCTATGAGAGGTATAATAACATCTTTTGCCATTAATGTTTCTCCTCCCATAAATGCAATATTTAGGAAGCCTTCCCTTTTCATTAGAAATGGCTCGAGTATAGATTGAGCCATTTCCAAAGTCATTCTTTTGTCACGCTTTTTATGCACATAACAATACTTGCAATTTAAATTGCATCTGTAGGTCATTAATAGCCCAACTGCCTCTTGACAATCTATAGATTGTAGAGAACCATCCATTTCATCCAGGATATCCACCATAACTATAATCACAGTCTGTTGCGCCCTGACATCCATGACGAGTCGGGCACATTTTTCGGCCAAATGAGATTTGGCTTTTATCCGAGTCACTACGTTCTATCTGTGATGCTTTTTCCTCAAGTGAGTTCAATTCATCTTCTGACACAGTCAATCCATCATCATCAAAAGAATGGTTTATCATATTTTCGTCTTCATTTGCAGCAATACTGGTATCACTGACATTGTCCTCATCTAATTCTGGAGCATCAAGCTCATCAATGGGATCTTCGTAATCATCAAAATCTGCCATAATAAAAATGTTTGAAATTATTTAACTTTAATTCAATACATTAATGCCACATTTTTGGGGCGTGTTTCTGTTGAAACTCGTACTTTTTGAAAAGTTGAATTTGAAGCATCTTTAACTTTAATCTCAGGGAGTTCGTGTCTATGCATTATTTTATTTGACCCAAACTTTGCAAAAAGACCAATAAAAGACCCAAGGAAACCTTGCTTTGCTCTTTCTATTCTCTCTAACTCAGTCTTTTGTTCCGAAGGAGTTAAAACTACATTAAATGATGTCGTTTTATTATTCTGAATAGTATTTGTTCCATATTCTATATATTTAGATTTTAAATGCAATTCCGATTCAGACATCATACCATTAACTGACAAATTATGAGCGTGACCTTGAAATGAGTCTGCCTGTTCTGATCCAAATTTTCTAATACTGTCTGCACCTGATTCCGGATCCACGCCATTTCCATCATCCCACCCTCTGACAAATTGCCCTCTTAGATCTGGCAAAAAGAATGTTGTGGTTGTTTCACCCCAGGTATCTCCAATCATAGTATATAGTTCTCTATATAAAGATTTAGATAATTCCCGCCCGTCACATGGCAAAAATCCATCAGGGTGTTTTTGCGTGGCAAAACATAATACACAGCCTATAGGGATTCCATTCATATTGACTATTTAACTTTCATGCAAAACATTAGAGATACATTCTTCGGACGGGTTTCTGTAGAAATCCGTACTCGGCCATTTGTACTATCAATGACATCTAAAACTGTCACATCTGCTTGAAAAGAATGAGAGTGATATCCTGCACTTTCACTTGACTCTCTACAGATTGCTTTATTTTTAGCCTTGTACGTCTTGCGGGTGGAAAGGCAATCAAATAATGTACCTAATCCACCACCATGCTCGTCTAGATAAAAACTATGAGAATGAGAGCCGGCACAACTTGACGTTGAAACCTTAGAATCAACAGCGTGGGAATGCCCTTGTAAAGCATCTTGCTGTTCAGACCCCAAACTCCGAACATAATCTGCACCGGACTCAGGATCTACTCCACCTCCATCATCCCATCCTCTTATAAATTGGCCACGTAGATCTGGGAGAAAAAAGGATTTTCCGGTTTCTCCCCATGTTCCTTTAATTAACTTATACAATTCAGGATACAAACTTTTTGAAAGTTCACGTCCATCGCATGGAAGAAATCCTTCAGGACAAATAGCTGAGGGATAACAAAAAATGCATCCAATAGGAAGTTCGTTCATATCTATTCTACTTTTATACAAAACATCAAAGCGACATTCTTAGGACGAGTTTCTGTCGCAACCTTAACCTTACCAAACCGGCTGTTAGTAGCATCGGTAACATCCAATTTATTTATTGAATGTGAATGTGAGCCACAAGTCTCAGTCTCGGCAATCCGAAAATTATAATATGATTTGTTTTTATGCTCGTTATACCCATCCTCACCATATGGTGTATACTTTGAAAAACTATTATCAGCAGAGAACGTATTTGTACCAGCTTTAAAAGAAGTATCATCATGGTAAGTCTTATGTCTATGACACCCACTATAAGAAATTTCACCTTCAGCCTTATGGCCATGACCTTGAAAAGCATCATCTTGGTACGATCCAAATTTTCTCTCTGGGTCTTCGTCTCCATCTTTATCCCACCCTCGTATAAACTGCCCCCGTAGATCGGGTAGGAAAAATGTATCTTCAGTTTCACCCCACGTATCTTTTATTAAGGTATATAATTGGAAATATCTAATTTTTGACAATTCTCTTCCATCACACGGGAGAAAGTCTTTAGGAGCCTTTTCTGACGAAAATATAAGAATACAACCAACAGGAAGTATCTCTATTTTTAATTGTTCTACTATTGAACGAATTTCATTATTATCAAGCATCATAATCTTATTGTGTTTGGAATAAAATTTTTGCATCGAAATTATAAATCACATCGAAATCTTCAGCATATCTTCCTCCTTCTAATACTCTTAAAAGTGATTTTTTTAATTTCGTATCAGGGAGACCAGAAAGAAGATTTTTTGCTTCTTTATCATCTTTCATAACGCCATCGTTATTGAATTTCATCAAAGCCATCATTAAAGAAGCAGACATATACCCCGATTCTTTAAAGAGCTTATATGCTTTGGCTGGTTGTCGCTTACGACCAATCACTCCAATATAATATAATAAACCATAATAGAAAAGCCCCTCACCATTGCCAGCATTATTGAAATATGCCGCAGCATTACTATAATTACCATTCTCTGCATTTCGTTTTCCTTTGGCAATTAGTTCTTGTGGACTTAACCTTAATTCTCTATAACAGGCTGCACCAAGAGCGATTATGTTCAAATCGGAATTGATATCAATTGAGAAATTTGCCTTTAACGCATTTTTGTTGAAATTCCACCTTGACGAAACTAAAGGTATTCGCGACGTTCCACCTACAAGAAAGACCTTGTAAACAGAATGTATGTCATCGCACAATTTATCGTTGTGCGCCCTTTCAAGTAAAGACAAGGTAGATTCAATGGTATTATCTATCATCCCTTTTATCATCAATTCAAGCTCATCTCGTGTTAATATATAAGAATAGGGTGACACGAATTTTTTTTCTTTTGATAGAGTTGTTTTGATTCGAACGGGATAGTCTCTTAAATGATCTGAGGCATTTAAACGTTGTGCAAAAGAACTATTTTGGTCTTTCAGTATTTGAACTCGTCCTTTGGCATAATCACTCTTTCTGATATAGTCCATACCAATCAAAGAGTCAATATATATACCTCCCCATTTTTGCTCATTATCTGAGCCTACGGATTCGTCGACAACCTGAATATGTTCGTCATAGACTTTTATGATAGAAGTATCAAATGTACCTCCACCGAAGTCATAAATAAGAAATAATTTGTTATTCATTTCTTGTGAACGCACTCTATTGCCTAACAGGTAGTAAGCTGCAGCTTCTGGTTCGGGTATAATAATAACATCTTTGAACCCAGCAATTTCTGCGCAACGTTTCATAAGGTTATATCTTGCCCCACCTTTTGGTGAGGAGGCAGGAACCGTAATAACAACATCTTCAAAGGTTTGTTTTGGATTACAATTTTTTTCAGCTTTCTGCTTTATCTCTCGTAAGAAAGTGACAATAATTTTACATATTAAATCTCGATGCTCAGAACTTGCTTCATTAATGGTGTCAAGTTCTGGTTTGAAATTGTAAAAGAATTTCCCGTTGGGTAGGGTGTTCAAAATCCTCATAATTCTTATGTCCAATTTATCCCCAAAATATCCACCTAACTAACAGTAAATCAATAAACTGCATTTTTTAAATCGTGCAGGATTTCCATTCCGACAAATTATGCATATAATTGTTGCAGAATATCAATGAGTTATGACGTTTATTGGGTCAAAAATCGTGCAGAAAAAATTGCGGATTTTGAACACCCTACCCTTCGGGGAACTATATTTAGGTGGAGGTGTCGCACGTACCCACAGCTGCGCTGCTTCGCAGCTTGCAGTGGGTTTCTGATGGAAGGTCCCGCTCCGCGGAACCCGCAGCTCATACTCAATCAGCTGGTCGTTCGTGGGTGCGTGGCTACGGCGGGACGCCATAGCCTCCTAGGTTTGTCACGGCAGCTTGTGGCTTTCATCCAATAATTCGCTTCGATAAAAATTCGTTGTTTCGCCGTCTAAGGCAATATGTACTTCGCTTTGTTAATTCGTCTTACCTCTAAACTGCAATTTTTAATCTTCCTCAAACAAAAAAACGAATAAATCATTTGTAGGGGCGGCTAAATTTAGTTAAATTTGTAGATATGACCCATACTTACAACACTCTCGTAGTCGTGGACGACAATGCTGCCATCCTTACGGCCCTTAAGATTTGCCTTGCTGCCGAGTTTGAGCGCATTGTCACGCTGACATCGCCAGACACGCTTGTCGCCACTCTTGCCAAAGAGGAGGCGGTGGATGCCGTGTTGCTGGACATGAACTTCTCGCTTGGCGTCAACACCGGGCAGGACGGACTGTTCTGGCTGCGGACCATCAAGAAGCTCCATCCCAATACGCCCGTCATCCTGATTACGGCTTACGCCGATGTGCAACTGGCGGTGAAGGGACTGAAGTATGGGGCTGCCGACTTCGTCACGAAGCCGTGGGACAACGACCGCCTCATTGCCGCGCTGCACGAAGCCATCGACAAGAGCCGGGAGGTCATTCCGCTCGAACAGATGGAGCAGGAACATGTGCAGAGAGCTGTGGATCAATGCCACGGCAATATGAGCCGGACTGCCGAAATGCTCGGAATAACAAGGCAGACGCTCTATAAGAAGCTGAAGAAATAAAAACCAGAGATAAATGACCCCATATTATATCATAGCAGCTCTCGCAGCCGTCATCGTCATCATGATTCTTTGGCAATGGCGCCATCAACGGCTGCTCTCGCTACGTGCCCAGCTGATGCGTGAGGCGCTGCGCAACCATGACTTCTCCTTCCGCCTTCCCACGGACGGACTGCTCGCCGGTGAGCGCGACCTACAGTCGGCGCTTAACGACACGGGCTTGGAGGTGAGCCGGCTGCTGGCGAGGAACGAGGTGGAGTCGTGGCAGAAGCTCACGCGCATTCTGACGCACGAGATTATGAACGCCACTACGCCCATATCATGCATCAGCCAGGCTTATATGAACAGCCCTGCCGTCAAGGGCACATCGCTGGAGGAGGGCATCAGAGCCATACACGACACCTGCGCTTCGCTGAATGTCTTTGTGGACAGTTATCGCAAGATAACGCAACTCCAGAAGGCTGTCATTACCGACGTAAGCCTCAAGCCGTTCTTTGGCGGCATGAGCGCCATGTACGCCAATATAAGGTTCAGCTGCGACATAGAGGACGACGTCACTATTCGTGCCGACGAGAACATGCTGCGGCAGGTGATGGCAAATCTGACGAAGAACGCTGTGGAGGCAGGAGCGCACCGCATGGACATCAGCCTCAGACAGCAGGATGACCATACCGACATACTCGTCAGCAACGACGGCTGTCCGATGAAGCCGGAGGTTGCACGCGAGGTGTTTGTGCCGTTCTTCACGACGAAGAAGAGCGGGTCGGGCATAGGGCTGCCGCTGTCGCGCCAGATGATGATGGCGCAGGACGGCGACCTCTCGCTCGCCGAACGCCCCGTGACGTCATACAGCACCACATTCATACTCACACTACAAACTTATACCCGATAATATATATATGTCTCACGAAACAATGATGCGCCTCAGAGACTTCTCCTGCGGACTGTTCTTCATGCTGCAGGTGTCTGGCACCATCGTAATGTACATAAAAGGCAGAAAGCACAAGCTGCAGCGCTCAGCCTTCTACTTCATGTTTTATCTGCTTCTGATAAGCGTATTCGAGTTTTACGTCTTCTTCATTGACAATATCCTCGGCAGCCAGGAGCGACCCGTCACCGACATGCTGCAGACCACAGCCGTGCCGTTGGCGCTGTTTCTGCTTTATCGCCTCACCCATCCTTACAACATGCGCTTCGTGGCAGCAGCCTGCAATGTGGCGCCATACGTCCTTGCCATCTCCTCATACATCGTACAGCCTGACCGAAACGTGTATGAAGCCATTCTGTGGGTGGCGCTTGCACACTCCATATTCATCATCCTCTACGGAGCCTATGCCGTGAAGCGATTCAACAGCATCATCATCCAGTCGTTCTCTTCTGACGATCGGCTCTCGCTCCGCTGGATGTGGTACATTCTGACGCTCTTTCTGGCGCTTGCTGCGACGTGGTTCGTAGCCACAAAGACTCAGTCGCCGCTCGGTGCTGCAGCGTATAACACCATCTGCTCCAGCATCTTTGCATCGCTCTGCTACTTCATCTACCGTCAGGAGGACATGCTCGAGATTCTTGACGCATCTGATAAGGAGAAGGCAAAGGCTGACGTTACTGACACGCCCCCGTTGACGCTGAAGGCGATGGACAATGCAGGTCCGGACTACCACTTTGCGCAGCATCTGGAGAAGGTGTTCGTGGAGGACGAGATATTCCTCAATCCCACACTCAACATCAACGACCTCGCACAGGCGCTCCACACCAACCGCACATACATATCCAACTATCTGAACCAACAGCTCGACACCTCCTTCTATGAGTATGTGAACGGATGGCGAGTGGACAAGGCGAAGCAGCTTCTCACCAATACTGAACTGACGCTCGAAGAGATAACGATGCAGTCAGGATTTAACTCGCTGAGCAGCTTCCGCCGCTACTTTGTCTCGGCTACGGGACTGACACCTTCTGCCTACAGACGCCGTAATAAATAACAAATATACATATATATGAACGTAAAGATAGACCCTTCATGGAAGGAGCACATCGGAGCGGAGTTCGGCAAGCCTTACTTCGAGCAACTCACCTCCTTCGTGCGCCACGAATACGCCACACAGACCTGCTATCCTCCGGGAAGCCTCATATTCAATGCCTATAACCTTTGCCCGTTCGATAAGGTGAAGGTGGTGATAATAGGGCAGGACCCTTATCATGAGCCGGGACAGGCCCACGGACTGAGCTTCTCCGTGGCAGACGGAGTGGCGCTGCCGCCGTCGTTGCAGAACATCTTCAAGGAGATACAGGCTGACCTCGGCAAGCCCATTCCCGCCTCAGGCGACCTTACGCGATGGGCCAAGCAGGGTGTGCTGCTGCTCAACGCCACGCTGACCGTGCGGGCGCATCAGGCGGCAAGCCATCAGCGACATGGCTGGGAGGCTTTCACCGACGCCACCATACACGCCCTTTCCGAAGGACGTGAGCATCTGGTGTTCATTCTCTGGGGAGGCTACGCACGCTCCAAGGCGTCGCTCATAGACGCGAAGAAGCACCTCATCCTACAGTCGGTTCATCCCTCTCCGCTCTCCGCCAACCGCGGAGGATGGTTCGGCAATCACCACTTCTCGCAATGCAACGCATACCTGCAGCAATGGGGAGAAGCACCGATAGAATGGTAGTAAGAAGAAGTAAAAAAAAACAAGAATGACATTATGATATTAGAAATCTCCAATATACTGGTTTCCTCGGACATAATAACCGAGAATTTCTGTTGCGACCTCGACAAATGTAAGGGCATCTGCTGCGTGGAAGGCGACGCAGGAGCGCCCGTTACACTGGACGAGATAGGCGGCATAGAGGCGGTGCTCGACACCGTTTGGGACGATATGTCGGCATCGGCGCAAGCCGTGGTGGACAAGCAGGGCGTGGCTTACACCGACCGCGACGGCGACCTCGTGACGAGCATCGTGGGCGGCAAGGACTGCGTATTCACCTGCTATGAGAACGGCTGCTGCCTTTGCGCTCTGGAAAGAGCTTACCGCGCAGGCAAGACGGGCTTCTGCAAGCCCATCTCATGCGCACTCTATCCAATCCGTGAGAAGAAGTTTCGTGACGGCATCGTTGCCCTTAACTATAATCAATGGGACGTCTGTCGTGACGCCGTGCGTAAGGGCAACGAGCTGAAACTGCCGGTATATAAATTCCTGGAAGGACCGCTCGTAAGACGATTCGGTCAGGAATGGTATGACGAACTATGCGCCGTCGCCGAGGCGTTCCTTGCCTCTGGGGCGAGGTGATGCGCCGTTGCGATAGTCGGACGGCGACACGCCCATGTGTTCCTTGAAGTACTTGCCGAGGAACGACTGATTGGAGAAGTTGAGCGACTGCGCTATCTCCTTTATGCTTCTCTGCGATGAACGGAGAAGCATGCACAGCTCCATGATGACGTACGAGTCGATCCATTCGTTAGGCGTGCGCTTCGACACCGCCTTGACGGTCTCTGAAAGGTATTTCGGCGAGATGCAGAGCTGCTCCGAATACCATCCCACACGACGTTCCTCACGGAAGTGGCTCTCCACGAGCGTGAGGAATGTCGTGAATATCTCCTCTGCACGCGTGTTGTGTGTGGGCGAATGGGTCTGCACCTTATATATTTCGTCGCACATCTCGTACACCAATGTCAGGAACATCGACTGCACCATCTCACGCAGGAAATGATTGTCCGCCGCATCTATCTTGCGCTTCATGCGGAAGAATATGTCGGTTATCTCCTTCGCCTTGTCCTCGGGAAGATGGAAGACGGGATGGTTGCGGGCAAAGAGGAAGAGCGCAGACAGTTCGTGGACGCTCTTTATGGTGTCCTTGAAGAAGTCGTAATCGATGAGTATGCCGATGGCCTGGCAGTCTGGCGAGAGGGTATAGTCATACGTCACGCGGCCCTTGCTGACGATAATGATGTCACCGGGACCTACGGTATGCGCCACCGAATCGACGAAATAGCTGGCATGGCCCTTCACGCACATGGCGAGGAAGAGGCTCTGCATGCGGCGCGGGTCTTTGCCGGCAAGCACACTTGTGACGTCGTCAAAGAGAAGAATGTCGTCGCCGACGTGGCTGCCTTCATACAGGCGCACAGCGTTGGCGACGTTTATGTTGCGATATTTTATATCATTATTCATAGGTTTGCGGTTTTAGTGAGTGTCAGTTGAGTCGGATGCGCAACTGATAGAGCGAAGCGCCGAATATCATCAGCGAGAAGAGCATGCAAAGACCGATGCGGAGGGTGTCATGCTGGAAATATTCGGTGAGCGTCATGTCGGCGAATTGGGGCGCTATACGGTAAAGGATAACCGCAATGGAATTGTTTACCCAATGAAACACCACGCCCGGCACGATGCTGCCTGTGCGGTAATACATCCATCCTATGAGCAGTCCGAGGAAGAAAGCGCCGAAGCCCTGCGCCAGATTGCCGTGAATGACGGCGAAGAGCAAGGCTGTTATGCCTATAGCCAGCCAGCGACGCTGCTTGCCGAAGGCTGAAAGAAGGGTGCGCAGGATGGCTCCGCGAAACACCATCTCCTCCGCCAAGGGGGCGAGGATGCCTATGGCAAGGAAGCCAAGGTCGTGGCCCATCATGCTCTTGAACAGCTCGTTGTAATTCTCGGGCAGGTCAATATGGAGCAGCTCTGTGGCTAAGGACGTAGGAGCGAGGCAGCCTATGGCTATGCAGACCACCCAGAACAGCGTGAACCACTGGCGGCGCTGTACGTATTCGCGTGAGAACGGCGACCACTTGCGCCATGCGAACAGCGCTATGGTGACGGCGCTGGCAATGAGCGATATATATACAAGGGCAGTTCCGCCTATCTTGGCTGTCTGACATGCAAATCCGACAATGCCACCGATGACGGCCTGGATGAGGACGAACACCACAAGATACAGGGCTGACGATAATAGTTTCTGCTTCATATTATTCTGATTTTTTATTTCCATATTCTTTCTTTTATAGAGTTATCCGTATACGTTCTTACATGTTGATGATGGCTTCACGGTCTTTTTCGAGTTGTCTGCGGAGGTCGTCCACGCTGTCGAAGCGTCTTTCTTCGCGCATCCAACGGTCGGTCTCCACGCGTATCTTCTTGCCGTAAATGTCGGCATCGAAGTCGAGGATGTGTGCTTCGAGGCTTACGTGGTCGCGGCAGAAGGTTGGATTGTTGCCCACATTGAGCAGTGCCTTGTGCCACTGGCCGCCTTCGATGCTGACGCGGGCAGCGTAAAGACCCATGCGGGGGACGAGCTGGCACGGTTCGGCTGGTTGGATATTGGCAGTCGGGAAGCCTATCTTCCTGCCCTCCTGGAAGCCCTCCACCACGCGTCCTTCGATGGCGAAGGGATGGCCAAGGCAGAGATTGGCGTTGGCAACGTCGCCCTGCTCGGCAATAAGACGTCTCACGAGCGACGACGAGACGCGCATTCCGCTGACGTCCAACGGCGGTGCCTGCACCACCTCCATGCCCATCTCGCGTCCGAACCGGACGTATTCCTCGAAACCTTCCGAACGGTTATGGCCGAAACGGTTGTCATATCCCGTCATGAGCAGGCTCACACCAAGACGGTCGTGCAGCACGTTCTGCATGAAAAGGCGTGCCGGAAGGGCAGCCATGGCAGCGTCGAAGTGGAGCGTCTCCACACGGTCAGCGTCCGTAGCGGCAAGCAGACGGAGCTTCTCGTCGAGGGATGTGATGAGGCGCGGCACGTAGTCGGTCTGGACCACTTGCCGTGGATGGCGGTCAAAGGTGATGACCATCGACTTCCTTCCGCTTGCATGCGCCATCTCAGTAAGCTTGCTGATAAGAAACTGATGGCCGCGATGTACGCCGTCGAAGAAGCCGATAGTGGCACAATAGCCATGATCGTCAGATGTAGGGGGTATGTTTGTGGAGATAGTGTTGTTCATACTTGTATGCAAAAGTAATGCTTTTCGTATGAACCGCAAAGGAATAAAGACTTTTTAAGGACTGGCGGAGCTTACCAATGGCGGAACAGCTCGATGCCTATGCGTATCGTAGCCTCCTTGAAATCCCACTTATGCTGAGACACGAACGCGCCCACCGATATGGCACGGGTGCGGAATCCGTAGCCCCACTCGATGTAAGGATTGAGGTTGCGCACGGCAAGGGCGTTGAAGTAGATGCGCTCCTTCTCAATGAGTCGGCCGCAGAGAGGCAGGCGTGACAGCAACATCAACGGCGATTCGTAGGCGATATTGGCACGAACGTAATACTCCGAGGCGTTATACCAGTTGGAGTTGAGAAGCTCGAAGGAGCACGCCCAGTCGTCATTCCATCCTCCCGGCACGTTGTTCTCGCGGAAGTTGGTATAGTCAAGGAAGTAGCTGTCTGGACCCTTATGGGTGTAGAATCCGGCTCCGGCACGCATCTGCAGGGAGCTGAGAGCGGACAGACGATGAATGTATTGTCCGTCAATCTCCATACGCTCGTAGGCGGTGTTCGATCCCATCAGACCGCGAAAGCTCCGCTCATAGTCGAGCGTAAATATCGGTCCGTTATATCCAACAGGACGATAGGTCAGCTCCAGAAGCGGCGCCACGGACGTATAGTGTGATGGCTTGTCCGCCTGAGAGAAGCCGTCCGTGAAGATGGCGCGGCGCTTTCGGGTGATGATGCCCGTCTCAAGTCCCCATTGTGGAGTGGGGTCGTAGTGGGCGAAGACCTTCAGATAATGGCTTCGGAAGTAAGTAAGGTTGAGAGCGTCCCAGTCGATGGAGTCGGCACGCTCCTTCTTTATGGCGTCCACCACCTCCGAACTGGTCATGCGCCGTCCGCTGTCCCATTCGGTTCGGATGTAAGCGTCGTGCTTGCGGTCGAGATAGAAGGTGAAGGGAAGGTTGAAGAAGAACTGCTTCTCCTTGAACGCATAGCCAGCCTTGAAGCGCAACTGCAGCGCCTGATGGTCGTTAAAATAGTAAGATCCACGTATGTCGAACTTGTATGTGAAGCCTCGGCGCGAGCTGTAGCTGAAGTAGAGCGGATTGAGGATAGGCGCCACACGCACCGATCCCTGCCCTTTAGATCCGAAATCCTGCTTCATCTTGTCCACCAGACCGCGTCCCACAGCCCCCCAGAAGCGGTGTGAGAAAGTCTTCTTCTGTTCCTTACCGTCGCTGCGCAGCGTGTCATTGCCCTTGTTTCGGGCAGCATAATACTTGTGATAGAGATATTCCTCATGGCTGGTGAGAGGGATGGGGCGTACGCGATTGATGAGTGCCGTGTCGCGACGGTTGACGATGGTGTCGCCGATAACCTTCGGAAGTCCGATGGCAAGCGTATATTCAGACGTGATGTCGTTGCCGAGAAAGAGGAAGCGCGAGTTGAGGCTGCACTCCGATGGCAGCACAGACCACGCACCCTTCGTGCCCATCGTGACGGCGATGTGGAACCTTATCATGTCGTATTCGCCGTCAAAGGCACCCTCAAGGATGCGTCCCGTGTGAACGTCTACACGCGCCCAGCCCCTCACCATCTGCGTATTGTTGGTACGCGGACGGAAGCTGACAAGCGCCTCGTTCACGGAGAACGGCGTCACCTGATAGCGATAGAAGCGGTTGCGGAAGTGGAACGGCGAAAGCACCCTGCCTTCGATGAGCATCTCCTCGTAAGGACGAGGCGTAAGATACTTGAAGAGCGTGGGCATGGTGTTCATCTGGTGCGGAACAGTGGAGCGGTCGAGCAGTCTCTTCGCCTTAATCTCGCCGTTCTTGCCGATGGTGATGCGGTCGTAAGTCTCGCCTATATACTCGCGGTCGCCCCCGTTTGCAACGGCAAACATGGTAGGGATGGCAAGCAGAATGGCGTTACGGCGGTTGATGCGGATGTCATACTTGAGGTAAGCACGTGTGTCGACGGAGCGCAGACGTGATGTATCCACAGTGGAAGCATAGCGGAACACACGCGACATGACACGAAATCTGTAACTCCTGCCCGACGCCATGACGAAAGTGACGGTAAGCAGGAGGAGGAAAGTCAGGACGGTTCGCTTCAAATTCCCCGCCGACACGGTTATCCTCGAAAGATTTATCATATATAAGGTGTGCGTAATGTTAAGTGTTGACACTATGGTAAGTAAACCGATGGACGACGTGTGCAAAAGTAATGAAAACATTTGTAAACGCAAATTTTAGTGGAATTTATTTGGCGTTTCCCCTAAAAAGTAGTATCTTTGCATCCGCAAACTTATTCCACACAAGGTATAAGTCGGACTTGTAGCTCAGTTGGTTAGAGCAACAGACTCATAATCTGGAGGTCCCTGGTTCAAGCCCAGGCTGGTCCACGCTTCTATTACAGCGACTTACGCTTCGGCGTAGGCCGCTGTTTTTGGTTTCTGCGTAAACAATGCGTAAACAAACTGTTTGAGTTAGGTGTGTTTACGCAATGATGCTCTGTGATATTCAGCAACCATATAATCAAAACAACAAGTCCCATCGACATATAGTATATATGCGGATGGGACTTTAATCGTTAAAGGTCAAATTCAAAAGTCTTGTTTGGCGCAAATAACACTAAGCCTTCATAAGATGGATGTGTAGTGTCGTATTTGCCATAATAATCCGACTCATAAATTTTCATGCAGTATTTGCCTGATGCCACATTGCTGAGCTTGAAGCTTACATCGTATCTGCAATAACAATCGGCTTCCATTGTCGGGTCCGGAGTATACGGTATCAACACTATGGCGATTTCTCCGTCATTAGCTTTTACAGACGGACGGAATTCATTCACAATGCAATTAGCTTCAAGGTCTGTGAACTTGAAGGTCGCCACCCCATTCTTATCAACGGAAATAGACACTTGGGACTTCTTTTCCATTTCACTTCTGTAATACTCAGGCCGACTCTCTTTTGCAGAGAAAGACCTTGTACACCCAATATTAACGATGTCGCTCAGTCTCACTGGCTCTGTTACGTTTTGTTCAGACGAGCAAGAGGCCAACATGAGTGCTGATAAGACACATTCGAATAATGTTGTTTTCATAATTCTTCCATTTTATATAAATGTTCGTATATTCTCTATCAAAGAGTAGGTGTGAGTTAGGTGTTCCAATGAAGATAGCACTCGCATATCGTTTTCAGAAACTTTTGTGCTTCTATCAATAAGAGGCGACAAAAGTTCAAAAGACTGCATGACGAGAGTATTACCATGTAAACCTAACGCCGAAAGGTATTGTGAAAGTGAACGGATGCTCGGTCCAAATTGTATGGATAGAGCTGCCGTTTGGCACATACCAGTTGAATGAAGGTTCAATATAGACACCCCACTTAGGAGCGAACTTATATTGCACTCCAATGCTTGTGCCAATGCTCCATTGCAGTGAAGGTGTGAAATGCCAATTATTCATATATGGCGTAGTATTTCCAACAATATACCTTTCGCTGGTTTTACCGTATATAGGTATATGCAAAGCACCGCCAAGCGAAGAATAAACTGACCAGTTCTTGACATCAAGCCATTTATACGACACTTGCAAAGGTATTCCCAAATAATGCACCTTTTGGTTTCGATTGATGTAGTATGCACCTTCGCCTAACGTGAAGTCGGACTTTAACAGAGAATACTGCAAGCCTGTTTCCAAGTTCCAATTATTCCCCAATGATTTTGTTACCAAGAGACCAAAGGTAACTGGCTTGTCGTGGTGTTCATGTTCCTCGATTTTCCCCTTATTATTTTGGGCAATATCCATCAGAGCTTTATCTTTCTTCGACATATCATCATGCGCATTCTGTTGCAGATAATGATAATACCCCTCCCAAGTTGAAAATGTTCCAGGGTCTGAAGGTTGAGGTCCATCAATATCACTACTATTATTACCCACAAACAGCTTGTAAGCATTTTGAGCCAAAGCTGAGCCAAGAGAACCCGCTGCAAGCAACTGCCATTGATGCTTTTTGCTCGTTTGCTCATTGTCTGCAAGGTAATGCTCTGTCTCTATGCAAGGCTGTTTGCATGTATTTGGCAGAATGCTATCATTATTTTCTACAGCCACCAACTTATGTTGTATGGAATCCGTTGGAGTATATATGCTATCATTTGATGGAATTTCCTCAGGAATAATGGATGATACACCGTATTGATTACAGCGTATTACTGCAACTGAATTTGCAGAAGCCACATTTGCTGCATTATTAGGAGCTTTGTTTTCTACTTGTCTAATTATATTTTTCTTTTCACTGGCTATATTGATTTTTTGTATTTCCTCCTTACCTCTGTCTTTGAGCAAATATATGCCAAGAGGAGTGCATACCAATACAAATATAACAATCCCCATCCCCCTTCTGTTAATCATCTTACGCAACAAAGCCTTTGCCCTTGACAATTGAGAAGAAGAACTATGCGGCTCAATGCCCAATTTTTCGGCTATTTCTTGATGCGAATAACCTTCTATAACAGACATTCTAAACACTCGCCCATATCCTTTAGGCAATTGGTCTATCAACTCATGTATTTCCTTTTCTGCCAATAGCGAATCGGAGGATAAAATACAACCTGTCTCCAATTCTTCTTCCATCGTACTTGAAAAGGGAACAAATGGCATCTTTCGTTTCTGTGCCAGATGTTTCAAAGCAACATTCTTAGTAATTGTAGCCACCCATTCTCCAAACTTTGAAGTATCTCGGAGTTGGAAGAGAGAATAATAAGCACGAATAAACGCCATTTGGACGAGGTCATTCACTATGTCCTCGTCCTCATTGGTTATGTTGACACATACATTTCTCATCATCGGAGCGTATGTTTCATATAATGTTTCCAGAGCTACATTGTCTCCTTCTTTTATTCGTCCTATCAGTTCTTCTATATCCATGTTTAGTACAAATGAATTTGCGCTTTCTATATTAAGATAATCCATTACGGAAAATGACTGCATGAATAATAGTTAATAAGATATAAATTACAAACTAATTTATTGTAGCTTAAAGATGGCAAATAAGATAAAAGACAGACGCTATAGTATAAATAATAGATGGAATAAATATCCAAAGCAAAGTCTTTACCCAACCATTTGACAACCACACACCTTCATTTCTTGACATCATATTAGACATGTCATAGAAATGGCGAGTGAAGATTTCCTTATTCGCCTTTCGATGGTCTTCAAGAAGTTTAGACTCATCGCCAATGAGTTTCTTTCTGTCATCTGTCAGTTTCTCAATGTCGGCATCATCAACCTTAGCCTTGAATTTTATATCTCTCACTTTTGCAATAAAGCTATCAATGGCTTTTGTAACAGCATCTGCTTTATTTGCCATACGTTTTACTTGATTATTACAAAATTGAATATTACGCAAAGTACTTTGTTGGATATTCCTACTTTTCCTGCTATTTATTCAAATATCTCACATCGATATTGTATCTTTGCAGAAATTATTAGTCTTATGGAAGATAAAGATTTCAATCGTATAAAGGTTGTTCTCGTTGAGCACAAGAGAACAGCCCGATGGCTATCAGAAGCATTAGGCAAGATAGAATATTCCAAGCACAAGGGATTGGACGACAAGAAATGCGAGGCATTGTTGCTTGACTCTTTGAAGGATCATGGTTCGTTGACGAAACCTGAAATAGTGCGTTTGCTTTGGGACGTGTTGCCTGACCAGTTGGACGACAAACAGAAGAACAATAAATTGGATTATTTGCTTAAACGATTAAGGAAAGCAGGAAAAATATGGACTGAAAGAAATGAAGTTACTTCCGTATGGCACCTCACGGAAAAATAGTTAAATTCCGTGAGGTTACAAGCACTTTTCCGTGAGGTATAAGCCAAGTCTACATATGTAATATGTATTTGTGCTGACAATCAGTCTATTACAGTCACTGGTGAGCTTGCGGAAAATTTTTATTTCAGAAAAATTCCGTGAGGTTTCCGCACATAGACCCTCAAAACAGACTCTTATTATGGAAGACATTCAAGAGAAATACAACCATCTTCTCCAACAGAATGAGGCTCTTCGTCAAGAAAACGAAGAGTTGAAATTGCTTCTACATGCGCACGGCATTGAATATAAGCCCAAGCATGCAGAAGAAAAGAATGCTGTATATTCAGCCTTTACCTTCCCATCTGTCAAACTTTCCATAGAGGAGCGTGTCGCCATTTTTCATTCCTTATTCAAGGGCAGAGAAGATGTGTTTGCGCGAAGATGGTTCAGCAAAACAACAGGCAAGAGCGGTTACCAACCAGTCTGTATCAATGAATGGAGGCGAGGCGTATGCGACAAAAAGAAATACAAATGTGCAGATTGTCCTAACAGACATTTTGCGCCACTCACTTATCAAGACCTCTATCGTCATTTGGAGGGCAAGGACGAGAACTGTTGTGATGTTGTCGGGCTGTATGCTATAATGCCCGACAACAACTGTACCTTTCTTTGTACCGATTTCGATGACAAGAGCTGTAAGTATGGCTATAAAGACGATGTTCTTGCATTTGTTGGAGTATGCAAAGAATGGAATATTCCTTATGCCATCGAACGCTCGCGCTCAGGTAACGGTGCCCATGTATGGATTTTCTTTGAGGAGCCAATACCAGCTTTCAAGGCAAGACGATTAGGGAATGCCATCCTTACAGAGGCTATGCGACATAATGGTCGTATGTCCTTCAACTCATACGACAGATTTTTCCCAAACCAAGACAGAATGCCTGAAGGAGGTTTTGGCAACTTGGTCGCCTTGCCATTGCAGGGACAGGCTCGCAAAAGACGGAATAGTGTTTTCGTAGATGACGATTTCCTGGTGTACAAAGACCAGGGGGCTTTCCTTTATAACATCAACAAGATGAAGAATAAAGAAGTAGACATGCTACTAAATCTACATGTCTGTGAAGAACTTGGAGCACTCACCACTTCAAGTGAAAGCAAGCCTTGGGTTACTCCTATACCACAAGATATTTCCAAGGGCGATTTTTATTCCGAAATAGAAATCACCAAAGCCGATAAGATTTATATTCCGCTAAAGGCTGTTTCGGCAAAAGTTCTGAATCACTTTAAAAGAATAGCATCATTCAAGAACCCTGAATTTTATAGCAAGCAAGCGCTGCGACTTTCCACATATTCCACACCTCGCATTATCTCGTGTTTTGACATCACAGACGACTATCTCGCCATGCCTCGCGGTTGCGAAGATGCAATTCTTTCTTTCCTCAATGAGAATGGAGTAAAGTATAATATTGTTGACGAGACCAACCACGGTACGCCTATATCTGTTTCTTTTCAAGGTAAAGAACGAGAAGAACAACTGGCAGCTATCAACGCATTACTAATGCACAGTAATGGCGTGCTTCACGCTACTACAGCATTTGGAAAAACAGTTACAGCGGCCGCAATTATTGCGCGAAAAAAGGTGTGTACACTTATTCTTGTTCATTCGAAGGCATTACTAGCCCAATGGCATGAACGCCTGACGGAGTTCTTGAGTATTGACTATGTTGAACCTCCGGTGCCGAAGAAGCGTGGTCGCCATAAGAAATTCTCCCCAATAGGCTGTCTCGACTCTACTGACACCTCGCTTCATGGCATTGTTGATATCGCACTCATCCAATCATGTCTTGATGGCGATAGCGTAAAGCCTATTGTTGAAAACTACGGAATGGTAATAGTAGACGAATGTCACCATGTGTCGTCTATAACATTTGAGAATGTACTGAAGGGTGTAAAGGCACATACCGTTTATGGCCTGACGGCAACTCCTATCCGCAAGGATGGACATCAACCTATCATATTCATGCAATGTGGCCCTATTCGTTTCTCTTCTGATGCTAAAAGTCAGATAGCGAAACAATCATTTGAGAGGTGTCTAATTCCTCGATTCACATCATACCGTTCCATTACTGATGACAAACAGTCTATAACGACATTGTATCAGTTGCTTTCAGAAGACGAGATACGCAATACGCTCATAGTAGAAGATGTGTTTAAGGCTGTTGAAGCTGGAAGAACGCCTATCATTCTGACCAACAGAACTGCACATGTCACCATATTAGCCGAAAAGTTGAGGAATAAAGTAAAAAATATTGTCACATTGACAGGGACAGGAAGTACGAAAGAAAAACGGGAGACGCTGCAACACTTGCGAGCAATTTCCTTAGAAGAACCCTTGGTTATAGTCGCCACAGGAAAATATGTAGGCGAAGGTCTTGACTATCCTCGCCTTGACACCCTTTTCCTTGCTCTTCCTATTTCATGGAAAGGTCTTGTCGCCCAATATGCGGGCCGATTGCACCGCGAAAACGAAGGAAAGAAAGATGTGCGCATCTATGATTACATTGACATTCATGAACCTGTCTGCGACAATATGTACAGGAAACGACTGAAGGGTTACGCTTCCATTGGATATAAAATCATTTCCCGACATTCACCCACATTGTTTGACAATGTAAAAGAAATAGGCATTCCTGTTTGTAAGGAGCAGATATTCAACGGTAGAACATATTACCGTTCTTACTCTTCAAGTATAGGAGATGCCAAGCGCTCCATCGTTGTTTCTTCACCCAAGTTATATAGGGTAGATCGTAATGTTTTAGTCAATCAGTTGAGCGAGTTGGCTCATATTGGAATCGAAGTTCTCATTATCACGACAGTAAGTAATCCTGAAACAGAATACCTTTTGCAAAGAGGATTGTCTGTAAGAATATTGCCAGAAGTAAAACTGTGCACAACTATCATAGACAAAGACATCGTATGGTATGGCGCTATAAATATTCTTGGCTATGCAACAGAAGAGGACAATGTGATAAAAGTGGTAGACAACAAACTTGCCAATGAATTGTTGGAAGTTCTGCTCACTTCCTAATTCCTGCGTAAACAATGCGTAAACAAGCTGTTTAAGTGATGGATATTCAGAAATACGGTACAGATTATCAATTAGAGATAACTCATTGATAATCAATGAAGGTTTATAATAACGAAATGTCACAGACTATCATTCTATTGGTCTCATCATCTGGAGGTCCTAGGTTCAAGCCCTAGATGGCCCACAACAAGAAAACAAGCAGTTACGACGCAATCGTAGCTGCTTTTTGTTTATATAGACCTTATAAAAACTGTCTCGTCAAAAAGACACAGAAGATGCTTTGTTGTCAAATGTTCTACAGAAACTAAAAAAGATCTGCTAACAAATTTTTCCGTTCTTTATTTCACTGTCCAAGAAAGAGAATACATATCTTGCACTTTGATAATAAAGCCCTGCTTTTTCATCCATTATTTTTTGATAAGTATCAGAATTAAAAACAACAGACAGGGCATCATTCATATTCATTTCTTTATTTTGACTCATCAACATAATGGCTAATTTTTTAACCATGTCTGCTTTCATTTCATTCAATTCGTTCATTGTCTTTTCAATAAATTAATTGCACGTTCTGTTCCAAAGAAATACTGAATTGTTATTCCTTTCATATATTTTAATCTCTTAACCAATGTAGGTAGATCAATGAGTTGACTTTCGTATTTCCAAAGTTGAACCCCTACTCTATCATTAGCAATTGGTCCAATGACAACATCAAAATCATGAACAGGAACAGATGATGGGTTATTTCTGTTTAACAGAATAAATTTAGCCCATTCTTCGGTATAATCGTCAAAAACAAGACATTTGAGATTCACCATTTCTTTTTCGTCAAAAAAATATTCTTGAACAATGGGAGATCCTGTTTCCATCTGTTCTACCTTGATATCGGCCATATTCTTGGCTTGATGATAATCGGCAGAAAGGTAAAAGCCACGCCCAAAATCTTTATTTGGTTTAGATTTTGCAACGTCTATCTGTTCAAAATCGACATTTGTTCCATGATATAGCTTCATTGCAACCCCCCTCCTTTCTTATGGCAATAATCGGTTATGTCATCAACCATCGACTTGAATGATTGCGTGTGTACATAGTCATAATGTTTATCCAAGAAAGACATTCCTTGGAAACGATGGAGATAATTGAATGCTTGCTTCATCGTTAGCCCGTGTTTTCGTCCGAACTCATAGATGAAGATCATAATCCAATCTAATTTATCGCTTATCGTATATGCCATGTCAAATGTTTTTGTTCCGAGTTGTAAAATTATAATTTTTATTTTAAACGACAAACCTTTCCACTATTTTTAGTGTTTTTTAGAGCTGTTTTTCAATTATAACCGATGATTTCGTACCAAAGCGTTACAAACAGGAGCATCATTGCTGCCCCCTTTCCCGTTCTTCTTGTTTTCCGACAGAAAAACAATTTTTTTTCTTAAGCAAGGCTCATGCTGCCGTTTTAGGGATTTCCCTACAAACCAATAGAGATTCACGCCATGCCTCTTTCAACGGAACCGGCTACCTTTGCAAACAGAAAAACAAAACGGGCAGCAACCTGTTACAAAAAAACAAAAACAGGCAAAACCCGTTTAAAACCCAAACGTGCATCAACCCGTTTAAAAACAAAAACAGGCAACAACCCGTTATAAAAACAAAACAAGCAACAACCCGTTAAAAAACACAGCTTATGAAAAGAAATGAATGGATGGCCCTTATCGTCACAACATTTTTGATGTTTGCAATATGTCTTTCGGCATCGGCCAAAGGCAAGAAAACCGTGGAGCGCGGCATGACCAAGCAAGAGGTCATGACCATACTGGGCCAGCCCAAGCTGACAAGTTTCGACGCTTATGGCGACAGATGGGATTATTTTAAGATCAATGTCCTCACGGGCGAGAACAAGCAGATCACGGTTGGCTTCGACCTTAACGGAAGGGTTGTTGCCTACAACACGCGCTTTGTTGACGACAGCACAAGCTGTGATGGCGTCAACAACAGAAACAACGCAGCCACCGACAACTGTCAGCACCCCATCCCTCCATACGGAGCAGGGCCTGATGCGCCGTTCTTTTATGGCTATTGTCTCGACGACGCTTCCTTCGCAAAGCTATATAACAAGGTGAAGAGCGCCAGCTTCGACGACAACAAGTTTGACCTGCTTGAGGTGGCAAGCCTCGGCTGCTTCTACTCATGTGAGCAGACAGCACGCATGATGCGACAGTTCTCCTTCGGCGACAAGCAGCTGAAGGTGCTCAACATGATGGCCCCGCACATCGTAGACCCGCAAAACGCCATCGTCATCTACAACGTCCTCACGTTCGACAGCGAAAAGACCAAGGCGGGAGAGATCTTGCGCAACGCAAGACAATGAGACCTTTGTTGCGACACGTCCATAACGCCATCTCTCTCCCCCCGCTCTCCTTAAGCGTTGAGCTCGTTGATCTGACTTATCACCTCATCGTTGGTGCGTTGCATCTTGAAGAAGATGCGGAAAGCGATGACAAGGCCCACAACGCCGCCAATCAAGCCGCCAACCAAGCCGCCATAGACTGCACCCCTCACAAAATTGGGAGCATCGGCAGGCAGAGCCGTCCATGCCTCCACACCGCTCCACAACAGCCACACCACAAAGGCGGGCATGAACAGAACCATCTGCACGGAGCGCTGGCGCTTCATGCGTGTGAGCTTGGAGATGGTGGTGAGCAGATTGTTCCTGCTGTAGTCTTCATCGCTGAGCGCCGAGACGTTAATGCGGTAATCGGCAATGACATCAACCACCACGACCGCCATGATGAACAAATAGTTGAACCATGAGAGATGGGCAAACTCTTTGATGCCCAGCCACATTATGGCTATTACAGGAATGAGGCAGAACTCAAAATAAATATATTTCTTGATCCACGACATGCTCTTCTTCATGGAACGTATGATAAGCTTCTCGTTCACAATCTTCTGTTGGTTGAGCTGAGCCTTAAAATTCTCCATCTGTGAGCGCAGAACCTCGAGTTCGTTATAATTCTGATTGTTTTCCATATCCGTTGTTAGTGTTTATTCGTTCGACATTTTTTTCAGTTGCACCCTTATTCGCGTCAGACGCACCGACACGTTCTTGGCGCTGATGCCCACAATCTCCCCGATCTCGTCATAGCTTATCTGCTCGAGCCACAACAAGATGATGGCTCTGTCCAGAGGTTGCAGACGCGCAATCCTGTCATGCAACATCCGCACCTGGACCGTCGACTGCTCCTGTGAGTCAAAATAGTCGACATCCATAGACAGCTCAGCCTTCCTGTTTTTGCGTTTCTTGCGGTCGATGGTTATACATGTGTTGAGCGTCACACGATAAATCCAGGTCTTGATGTCGCTCTTGCCTTGGAACGATCCGTAACCGTTCCACAGCTTCACTAGCACCTCTTGAAAGAGGTCTGCCACCTCGTCGGCATCGTTAGAGAACATGTAACACACCGAATAGATTGTGCTACGGTTATCTTTCACAAGCTGCGAGAATTGTTGTTCTGTATTATTCATTTGCTTGTTCTTTAAATCTGTTTTCTGCTTCTTAGACAATCCACACAAGGGGTTTACTACAGAAACGCAGTTTTTTTTCTTTTATTTCAGCATATTTATGCTTTTGCCGATAAAAAAATCAGCACATTTTTGCTTTGCCGATAAAAAACCACAGCAAGCTTGGCTTTGCCGATAAAGCATCACCCCGATGGTTTCTATCTAAGAAAAGTGCGGAAATCCGCAAAAATCTTTCGTAGAATCAACAAAATGACTATCTTTGCAGAAGAAAAGTGCGGAAATCCGCAAAAATCTTTCGTAAATTATGGTTATAGAGAGGAATAAATATCTGCAAGAGTTGATCAACAGTCGGCACAACGGACTGGTGAAGATCATTACAGGAATGAGGCGTTGCGGCAAGTCGTTCCTGCTGTTTAGGCTGTTCCGCAGATTTCTTGAGGACAATGGAGTGGCCAATGACCATATCGTGGAAATGGCTTTCGACGATTACGCTTTCAAGGAATTTCGCAATCCAGACAAGTTCTATGCCTACGTTAAGGGCAAGATAACCGACGACCGGCCTTATTATATTCTGCTCGACGAGGTGCAGATGCTCAACGAGTTTGAGGATGTGCTTAACGGACTGTTACACATCCCCAACGCCGACGTGTATGTAACAGGCAGCAATGCCAAGTTTCTTTCGAAAGACATCATTACCGAATTTCGCGGCAGGGGCTACCAGATACATGTGGCGCCATTGAGCTTTGCAGAGTTCATGAGCGTTTATGAAGGCGACCGCGAAGATGGATGGAACGAATATCTGCTTTATGGCGGTCTGCCGCCTGTTGTGCTTCTTAAAACAGACGAAGAGAAGGTAAAGCTCCTTGACAGTCTGTTGGCCGAGACATATATAATTGATGTTGTGAACAGAAACAAGATAAAGAACGATGCTGAGCTAAACGACCTCTTCAAGATTCTTGCCTCGGGGATAGGCGGTCTGACCAATCCGCAGCGTCTTGCAAACACCTTCCAGTCTGTGAAGAATGTATCCGTCAGTCCGGCAACGATAAAGAAATACATCGAATGTCTTTCTGATGCTTTCCTTCTGGAGCCATGCAACCGCTATGATGTAAAGGGCCGCAAATACATCGGCACGCCGCTGAAATACTATTTCTCCGATTTAGGCATCCGCAACGCTCTGCTCGGTTTCCGTCAGCAGGAGAAGACACATCTCATGGAGAACGCCATCTACAACGATCTTTGCGCCAGAGGCTACAGTGTTGATGTCGGCAACGTGGAAGTGAATACCGTTGACGAGAAAGGCACTAAGGTCAGGCGCATGCTTGAGGTATATTTTATATGCAACCGTGGTTATAAGCGCTGCTACATACAATCGGCCCTCAGTCTGCCCGACAGGGAAAAGATGCAACAAGAATCGGCCTCGTTGCTCCGCATCGACGACAGTTTTATGAAATACATAATAACTGGCGACCGCATAAAGAAATACCAAAACGACGACGGCATCGTTATAATGAACGTGTTTGACTTACTGTTAGACGAGCAGTCGGTATAAACCATTAGCAGAAGGGAAAGCTTAAGCCTTGACAAACCCCTTCTGCTTTTTATTTATAGAGTTGCACTTCAAGCATCCTTTTGTAGATAGAATGAATAACAAATGCGGAAATATTCGGAAAGATGCGGAAATAATCGGAAAATTTCCGCATTTTTACAGAAAAGAAGATGTTATTTCGTGAAACTTCAGCACGCAACGCCATCAAATTACGTCTTTCCATTATCTCCATTTTATTATTCAGTAAAAACATATTGCAAGGTGCTTCAATAACATTGACTTCGCAAATGCCATGTTTACGCTTCGTAAATGCCATGTTTACGCTTCGTAAATGCCGTGTTTACGCTTCGTAAATGCCATGTTTACAATCTTCAAGCAATGGTGTTTTGGCTTACAAACATGCTTGCAAAGGATAAAAAATGTTAAAACGGGAGCATTTTCACCCTAATTTTGCATAAATATACAGAATGACAGAAAGACAGCAAACATGGCCTTGCTCTTTCAAAATGTACAAATTAATAGTTAAAATCTAATCACGAATTGTTAACGGTTCTTAAACGCACCCCTCTTTTGTCATTAAGCCTCTTTGAGGTCGTCAAAGAGGCTTAATGAGCTCCTCAAAGAGCCTCTTTGACAACGTCATTAAACCACTTTCATTTTGTCATTTTTATGAGTTGAGAATTGCATACCGAAAATGAATAATTATGCAAAAGCCATACTTCGTTAACGGAAGAATTGTAAGCATTTTTGTGTTAAATTGTCACTTTGTACCCCTTCTAATGGTGCTTTTTCTCGCAAATTGTTAAAAAACAGTCTGTTATTGTAACTTGACTGCATATTTATTTTGTTATGTTGAGAAAATTTGTTAATTTTGCACCCGTATTTTAAAAAAATTATAGTCTTTAGAAGATTTATGAAGAGAAGATTTCTTTTGTTTTTGACTGTAATGCTGATTAATGTTATGGCAGCATTCGGTCAAACCAAGATTTCCGGAACAGTAATCTTCCAGGATGACGGAGAGCCTGTTATTGGCGCTACCGTGCTTGTTGATGGAAGCAAGTCGGGAACAGTAACCAATATCGATGGCCAGTTCACATTGGAAGTGCCAGCCGGAAAGAAAATTCAGGTTAGCTATGTGGGTATGGAGACACAGGTCCTTACTCCTAAGCCAGGTATGAAAATCGCTTTGAAGAGCAACACCACCATCGACGAGGTCGTTGTGACCGGTATGTCTAAGATGGACCGTCGTACCTTTACAGGTGCTACCGACAAGGTGGATGCTAAGGATGCCCTCATTGGAGGTGTGGCCGACGTGAGCCGTTCACTCGAGGGACGTTCTGCCGGTGTGTCTGTGCAGAACGTGTCAGGTACCTTCGGTACCGCTCCTAAGATTCGTGTGCGTGGTGCCACCTCTATCTACGGTAGCTCTAAGCCGCTGTGGGTTGTTGACGGTGTGATCATGGAAGACGTGAGCGACGTGAGCGCCGACGACCTGTCGTCAGGTGACGCCGAGACTCTTGTGTCTTCTGCCATCGCAGGTCTTAACTCAGACGATATCGAGAGCTTCCAGATCCTGAAGGACGGTTCGGCTACCTCTATCTACGGTGCCCGCGCCATGGCTGGTGTGATTGTTGTTACCACAAAGAAAGGTCGCAACGGTCAGGCCCATATCAACTATTCTGGTGAGTTTACCACACGTCTGAAGCTACAGCAACTTCAACATCCTGAACTCTCAGGATCAGATGGGTATCTATAAGGAAATGCGCGAGAAGGGCTGGCTCAGCCTTACTGACGTGCTCAACGGCAGCGACTACGGTGTCTATGGTAAGATGTTCGAGCTTATCAACACTTACAACGCCGCAACAGGTCAGTTTGCTCTTCCCAACACACAGGAGGCACAGTATGCTTACCTCCAGGAGGCAGAGATGCGCAACACCAACTGGTTCGACAAGCTGTTCAACAGCAACCTCGTACAGAACCACTCTGTAAGCCTTAGCGGCGGTACAGAGAAATCAAACTATTATGCTTCAGTATCGGCAATGGTCGATCCGGGATGGTACAAGGACAGCAAGGTTAACCGTTACACCGCTAACCTCAACGTCACACACCACATCATCGACAACCTGTCGTTGAACATCATCAGCAGCGCTTCTTACCGTAAGCAGCAGGCTCCTGGCACTCTGAGCCAGAGCGTTAACGCCGCTTCAGGTGAGGTGAGCCGCGACTTTGATATCAACCCCTACTCTTATGCTTTGAACTCATCGCGTGCGCTTGATCCCAACACTTACTATCAGGCAAACTACGCGCCGTTCAACATCTTCAACGAGCTTGACAACAACAAGATCGACCTCAACGTGGTTGACACCAAGTTCCAGGCTGAGTTGAAGTACAAGCCCATCCGTGACCTTGAGCTGTCGGCCATCGGTGCCATCAAGTATGCTTCTACATCACAGGAGCACAAGATCACAGAAAACTCTAACCAGGCCAATGCTTATCGCGCAATGAAGAACACAACCGTGCGCGACAACAACAACCTGCTCTACACAGACCCCGACAACGCTTACGCGCTGCCTATCACTGTGCTGCCTCAGGGTGGTTTCTACAAGCGTACTGACAACCGCATGCTCAGCTACGACTTCCGTGCTACCGCTAACTACAACCACACCTTCAACCGCGATCACATCGTGAACCTGTTCGGAGGTATGGAGTCGACCAACATCGAGCGTTCACGCTCTTGGTTCAACGGTGTAGGTATGCAGTATTATGCTTCAGAGGTTCCCTTCTACATCTACCAGTTCTTCAAGAAGAGCCAGGAGGAGAATATGGACTATTATACTCTGAGCAACACAAACTCGCGCAGTGCTGCCTTCTTCGCTAACGGCACCTACTCTTATAAGGGCAAGTACAACTTCAACGGAACCATCCGTTACGAGGGTACCAACATGCTCGGCCGCAGCCGCAGCGCCCGCTGGTTGCCTACATGGAACATCTCTGGATCGTGGAACATGCATGAGGAGAACTTCTTCAAGCCTCTGCAGCCCACATTCTCTCACTTGACGCTGAAGGCTTCTTACAGTCTTACCGCTGACCGTGGTCCTTCAAGCATCACCAACTCGACATCTATCTTCCAGGCATACAACCCCTACCGTCCTTTCTCAAGCGACAAGGAGAGCGGTATCGCACTGTACCAGACTGGTAATGACGAGCTTACATACGAGAAGAAGCACGAGCTCAACCTCGGTATCGACGCCGGCTTCCTCAACAACCGCATCAACGTGACCTTCGACGTTTATCGTCGTAACAACTACGACCTGATCGGTGTTGTAACAACCCAGGGTATCAACCGCGAGGTTTCTTCATACGGTAACGTGGCTTCAATGAAGTCGCACGGTGAGGAGCTCAGCATCTCTACAACAAACATCAAGAACAAGGATTTCTCTTGGACAACCAACTTCATCTACTCACACGCTGTGAACGAGGTAACTGACCTTATGTCAAAGGCTTCTACAATGGATTACATCCAGGGCAGCGGTTTCGCAAAGAAGGGTTATCCTGTGCGTGCCCTCTTCTCTATCCCCTTCGTGGGCCTGAGCGAGGACGGCTATCCTATGTTCATCAACGACAAGGGCAACGTAACTGTTGGCGACATCAACTTCCAGGAGCGTGAGAACAACGACTACCTTAAGTATGAGGGTCCGACAGATCCCGTTTACACAGGATCACTCGGTAACATCTTCACATACAAAGGCTTCCGTCTGAACCTGTTCATCACCTATTCTTTCGGCAACGTTGTGCGTCTTGACCCTGTGTTCAGCTACCGTTACACAGACCTCTCTTCTCTGACCAAGGAGTTTAAGAACCGTTGGGTGCTCCCCGGTGACGAGAACATCACTAACGTGCCTGTGCTGATCAGCAAGCGTGAGCTGCAGGACAACTCAGACCTGATCTACGCCTATAACGCATACAACTACTCTACAGAGCGTATCGCTAAGGGCGACTTCATCCGCATGAAGGAGATCTCACTGGGTTACGACTTCCCCTCAAAGTGGTTCAAGAACATGGCTCTCACCAGCCTCTCTCTCAAGATTCAGGGTACCGACCTGTTCCTTATCTACGCTGACAAGAAGCTCAACGGACAGGATCCTGAGTTCTTCCGCGCCGGTGGTGTGTCTGCACCTATGCCTAAACAGTTCACTCTTACCGTCAAGGCTGGATTCTAATTATTGCAAAAGGAAAGATTAGAAAGAAAAAATGAAAAAAGCAAAATTATATATAGCATTATCGATGATGGCAGCCACCGTGGGATTCACATCTTGCGACAGCTATCTCGACAAACTGCCCGACAATCGTATGGAGCTTTCGTCTCCCGACGATGTGAGCAAACTGCTCGTAAGTGCTTACTCTGAGACATCGCCAGTGTATCTGCTGGAGATGTATTCGGACAACACTAACGAGTATAACAACACTGCCTGGACAGCAATGAACCGCTTCCAGGACCAGGCTTATGCTTGGAAGGACATCACAGAGACCGACAACGAGTCGGTAAAGAACATCTGGGATAGCTACTATAGCGCTGTGCGTACCTGCAACGAGGCCATCGGCTTCATCGAGAAGCAGGCTGACCAGAGCAAGTATAAGGCACAGCTGGGCGAGGCTCTCGTAGCACGCGCTTACGCTGCGTTCGTCCTCTCTACCGTGTTCTGCCGTGCCTACAACCCCCAGACCGCTGCCACTGATCTCGGTCTGCCTTACCCCACAGAGCCCGACTACTCGTTGCTCGTGAAGTATGAGCGTGGCACACTGGCTGAGCTGTATGACAAGATCGACAAGGACCTGCAGAGAGGCATGCCTTTGCTTTCTAACACATACGACCATCCCAAGTTCCACTTCACACCTGCTGCTGCCAACGCTTTCGCAGCTCGTTTCTACCTCTACTATCAGAAGTATGACGAGGCTATCAAGTGTGCCAATGTGGTGCTCGGAACACAGCCCAAGACCAAGCTTCGCGACTGGGCTACATGGAACTCTCTGTCACCTAACTATCAGGTGCAGCCCAATGCTTATGTAAGCACAAGCAACGCTGCAAACCTCTTGTTGCAGGTTACCTATTCTTACTGGGGTGCCATTGGCGGTCCTTACAGCGTAGGTAAGAAGTATGCTCACGGCTTACGCATCAGCTCAACCGAGACATTGGAGAGCACCGGTCCTTGGGGCAAGAGCGACACAAAGGCTGGTTACACTCTCTTCAAGAACAATGACCTTGCTAACGTGTGTCTGCGTAAGATCCCTATGATGCAGGAGTTCAACGCTGACCACACATCATATTATCCTCACACAGAGTATTCTGTATTCAACACCGACGAGACTCTTCTCGTGCGTGCTGAGGCTTATGCTCTGAAGGGCGACTATGTGAATGCACTGGCTGACGTCAACACCGAGCTGTCTAAGTTTATGCCTTCGGCAACTGCTTTGACTATTGATGGCATCAAGGAGTTCTACAACGGCCGTATCAACGCTGCCGGAAAGCCTGTAGGTGGTCTCGACTACTACACTCCTGAGGATCCTACCATCCGTCATGAGCTGCACCCCATGGGCTTCACTCTTGAGAGCGACACTCAGGAGCCTATGATCCAGACAATCCTTCAGCTCCGTCGTCTCGTCACCATGCACGAGGGTCTGCGTATGCAGGATGTGAAGCGTTATGGCATGACCATCTACCGCATTCGTCTGAACAAGAGCAACGAGCTTGAGGCTGTCACAGACACAATGGATGCCAACGATCCCCGTAGCGCCATACAGCTGCCTGTTGAGGTATTGAGTGCTGGCATGCAGGCTAACCCCCGTAACACTACAACAAAATAAAAAATGTAAGTGAGATGAAAAATAAGTTTTATATCATATTGCTTGCCTTCGTCGCCAGCTTCGCACTGATGTCTTGCTCCGACGATGATCCAAGCTCAGACACCATCTTCCCCACCACTTCGCCCACACGCGACGCGTTTGACAAGTGGCTGCTTAACAACTACACCTATCCTTACAATGTGGATGTGAAGTATAAGATGGAAGATATCGAGAGCGACCACAAGTACACTCTTGTGCCTGCCGACTCGGCAAAGAGCGCCAAGCTCGCCATCATCATGAAGTATCTGTGGTTCGATGCCTACACTGAGGTTATCGGTCCCGACTTCATCAAGGAGAACATGCCGCGTATGATCCACTTCATCGGATCGGCTGCATACAACAGCGAGGGTACAATCGTGCTCGGTACCGCTGAGGGTGGTCTTAAGATCACGCTCTACATGGTAAACAGCCTCACCGACGAGATGCTGACCGACTACAACACGATGAACGAGTATTATTTCCATACGCTTCATCACGAGTTTACCCACATCCTCAACCAGAAGATTCCTTACGACCGTAGCTATGACCTCATCACTGAGAGCGGTTATGTAAGCGGAAACTGGTATCTGAAATCAGATAAAACCGCACATCAGGCTGGTTTCGTGACACCTTACGCCATGGCAGAGCCTGTTGAGGACTTCGCCGAGATGCTGTCTAAGTATGTCACCGTTTCTGAGTCAGAGTGGCAGGCAATTATCGATGATGCCAAGAACCCTGACAAGGAAGAGGGTGAGCAGGATGGTGCCGACTACATCAACGCTAAGCTCGATATCGTGCGCTCTTACATGCAGGACGCATGGAACATCAATATCGATGATCTCCGCGATGCTGTGTTGCGCCGTGCTTCTGAGTTGAACTCTATCGACTTGGATCATCTCAATTAATTTCTCGCGTGAGCTTCGCCCTTCTTCAGAAAAGCAATGCTGCCAAGCATGCAGGGCTTGATCTATGAAAACAAAGAACAAGCGAAGCCACGCCCGACTTTAGTTTGGAAAACAAATTTTTTAAAGAGAACAAAACAATGAAAAAGATAATTTTAGGAGCAGCACTCGCCTTCGTTTCTATGTCGCTGACTTCTTGTCTGCACGACAACGAGGACCTGTTCGACAAACCAGCTGCTGAGCGCATGGAAGAGGCTGTAAAGGCAGACAAGGAACTGCTCGAGTCGGCTTCAAACGGTTGGCAGATGCACTTTTACACTGGCGAGCAGTATACCGGTGGCGGCTACACCATGTTCATGAAGTTTAAGAGCGGAAAGGCTTATGTGTCTTCTGACATCGCTCCAGGCAGCATGGTTACATCATCAAGCTATGACGTGATAAGCGACCGTGGTCCTGTGATCACCTTCAACACTTATAACATGATCATGCATTACCTCGCTTCTCCTTCAATGAGCAACGTTGAAGGCGAGCAGGGCGACTATGAGTTCGTAATCACCAAGACCACTCAAGACTCTATCTATGTGAAGGGTAAGAAGTGGGGCAACAAGTTTGTCATGACTCGTGTTCCCGCTGACGTGTCTTGGGAGGAGAGCATCAACAAGATGCACGCTATCGTTAACTCAATGCGTTTCGCATACCTCCCCGAGGGTGCAGCATCTGCTGATGATGCCGTGATGTTTGATCCTTCACAGCGCCGCGTTTATGTAGGTAGCGATATCGCAGGTGTGCCTTTCTATTTTAACCCCGATGGTATCGGCTTCAAGGATCCTGTAACCATCGCCGGCAAGGAGGTTAGCGAGCTGAAGTATGATTCTGAGACTCTGGGTCTCAGCTCTGATGACAACGCTCTGAAGCTCAATGCTTACACACCCGATGGTTATCGTCCGCTTGACGATTACCTCGGATCTTGGAACATGAGCTATCAGGCTGCAACCGAGTCAGGTTCTATGGTCGACGCTGTTCAGACATTCACCCTCTCACCCATGGCTGACCTTATTGATCAGAAGTCGCAGACTCAGATGCTCGGTCAGTTCAAGATTGGCGATTACGACTTTAATCTTGTGTTCTTCTATTCACCAATCTCTGGTTATGCCTACATTAACAGCAACATGATGTATCCTTCTCCTCTTGACAAGGCTCCTTACATCTGTGTCGTTCCTGGAAAAATCGTAGAGGAGAACGGCAAGCAGTATTACAGTTTGGGCGTTGGAAACATCAATTTCGTTCCTAACGGTGACGGCTCTTGCGCTGTGTCGTTCGATGACCCTGAGGCAACAATGATCTTGATGCTCGGTATCGACAGTAGCGGCAATGTTGCAGGTATCGTGTACGCATGGGAGAATCCTACCGACTTCGTATCTGCTGCAACAGGTGCTAAACCCGTAAACCCAGCAAAGCTTTTTCTTAACAAAAACATTAAATTGAAGTAATAAGATGAAAAAGATATATGGATTAATGGCTCTCGCCATGGGCGTTGCCACTCTGTTCTCTTGCAGCGACGACGACAAGTCGGCTGCAGCTACAGGTGTGCAGGTAACATCTGCCGAGTCAACAATCAAGGCTGCTGGTGGCTCTGCCAATGTAGAGGTGGACCAGAACATCGCTTCTGCCTATTCTACAGAAGGCTGGCTGACAGTAGAGTTCGACGGCAACAAACTCAGCGCTACTGCTGAGCGTAACAACTCGCGTGAGAGCCGTTACTCAACAGTGGTTATCAAGGCTTCAGAGAACGACTCAACCATCGTTAGCGTGTCACAGCTCGGAACCGTGTTTGGCTATTCTGACCCCGCAGGTAACGTGGTTATGGACAACGCAGGTGGTAAGGCTCAGCGTTATGTACAGCACAACGCAGAGTTTCATGTAGCTAAGGCTCCTGAGTGGGTTACCACATCGGTGAAGGGCGACAGCGTTTATCTCGACATCGCTCCCAACACCACTGGTGACATGCGTAAGGGTCAGGTGTGCATGGAGAGCGGCAACTATGCCGACACGCTCTATGTAACACAGGCTTCGTTCGAAGAGGGTATCGCAGGCGACTATAGACTTTATATCTACAATGCTGTGTTTGACCAATCAACAGGTCAGGTCACTGGCTTCCAGAATGTTTATGTGCCTGCTTCAATCTACTCGTTCGGAAAATCATGCACAATCTCTCTGCCTCAGGCTGGCTTCTCATGGGATTGTACTTACGACAAGGACAATCTGGCTCTGAACTTCAACAGCGCAAAGCAGATCGGTGTGTTCTCTAAATATTATCCCGTCTACATGGTGCTCTGCAACCAGGATCTGAAGTATAACTGGAGCACAGAGCCCCAGGCTTCTTATGCTTTCGACATGGAGGAGATGAATGGTCAGATGATAAAGTATGGAACTCTTAAGGGCACAGTGCTCGGCTCGCCTGTAATGGGTTGGTTGTCAGTGCTCGCTCAGGGTAAGCCTCTGTCAGACAACACTGCTATGCAGGTGCTCTACCTCTGGCTTGATCCTATGCTCATCGAGGATACTACTTCTGAGCAGGAAGCTAAGGCTTTGACACAGCTCACTCCTCTTAAGGAGGCTCGCCTCATGAAGCAGGCTAAGGCTATGATCTTCAAGAAGCACCTCTCGGGCAACTTTGACGGTGAGTTCCCCACCATCAATTTCAAGAAGTAAAAAGAAATCTTTCTCTATAATAGACTATTAATGTTCGGTTTAAGCTTTGGCCCTCGGGCCTTCGCTTAAACCACATTCAAAAAAGGATACAAAAAAATCCCTTGCAGCTTTTGTTGGTTGCAAGGGATTTTTTATATATGGAAGTTAACGGGAGTTAGAAGGAAGATAATGGGAAATTGAAGGAAGATAACGGGAGTTAGAAGGAAGTTAACGGAAGTTATCGGACATATGCTTTATTTCTTGAGTTCTAAAGCTATTGTCCGTTATCTTCCGTTATCTTCCATTATCTTCCATTATCTTCCGTTATCTATCTTCCGTTATCTTCCTTCTAACTCCCGTTAACTTCTCTCGCGAAGCGAGTTTCTTAGTTATGAACAAGTGTGCCGATGGGCTCGCCGTCCATAACCTTCTTCAGGTTGCCCACAACGTCCATGTTGAACACATAGATGGGGAGGTTGTTCTCCTTACACATGGTGGTGGCGGTGAGGTCCATGACCTTAAGACCACGGGTGTAGATCTCGTCGTAGGTTATGTCGCTGAACTTAGTGGCTGTGGGGTCCTTCTCGGGGTCGGCAGTGTAGATGCCGTCGACGCGTGTGCCCTTAAGCATAACGTCGGCCTCGATCTCTATGCCACGAAGCGATGAGCCGGTGTCGGTGGTGAAATAGGGTGAGCCTGTGCCGGCAGAGAAGATGCACACATAGCCTGCCTCCATTGCCTCGATGGCTTTCCACTTGCTGTAGAACTCGCCGATAGGCTCCATGCGGATGGCGGTGAGAACCTTGGTTTTCACGCCTACAGCCTCAAGAGCCGAACTGAGAGCCAGGGAGTTGATTACTGTTGCACACATGCCCATCTGGTCGCCCTTCACACGGTCAAAACCTTTTGAGGCACCGCTGAGGCCACGGAAGATGTTGCCACCGCCGATGACGATGCCTATCTGCACGCCCATCTCGCTAACCTCTTTAATCTGGTCGGCATACTGTGAAAGACGCTCTGGGTCGATGCCAAAGCTCTGTTTGCCCATAAGGCTCTCGCCGCTGAGCTTTAAAAGGATTCTCTTGAATTTTGTCATGTCTTTTATCGTTTGCTTATTATTTTTTACTTATTATTTTTTACTTATTATTTTTTGCTTTTTGTTATTTGCTTTTTGCTTTTTATTGTTTGCTTTTTATTTTTTGCTTTTTGTTGTTTGCTTATTTTGTTTATATTTCTTTCAATCAATTATTTTCTCAAGAAAGCGTCGCCGAAGGCGGCGAATATCCATAACCGCTGGTTGAGCTGCCGAAGGC
>ENA-ORMS01000550-ORMS01000550.1-human-gut-metagenome-genome-assembly--contig:-NODE-550-length-37074-cov-6.270105_pt1 | contig 37074 bp, 32 predicted proteins | sample MGYA00242104_ERZ508997 | MGnify/ENA primary metagenome ERZ508997 (study PRJEB26280, sample SAMEA2338704) | human gut metagenome | biome: human gut; feature: human-associated habitat; material: faeces... | reverse complement strand
GCGACTGCAGTTTCTTTTCAACATTGGCAGAGCATACGCTGCAAGCCATGCCTATTACTGGAATTGTTTTCTTCATTTTTGTCTTTTTTATGCGTAAGATACTTAAAGTGTGAACACTAATGCCCACAAGCTTTTCGCTTTACAAAAGTACAAAAATAATTCGTGATGCTAACAATATGTAATATTTTATTAGAATAAATTAGGAGAATGTGTCATCTTATCTAATGCAAAAAGGGCAGACTCCAAACCCACTTGGAATCTGCCCTCATCATTTATGTAAAATCATCAACTTATGAAAATTCACATTACTTTACTTCAATCTTCTTGGTTGTCTTAGCCTCTTCTTTAGGAGTAAGCTTTGGAATCTCAACCTCAAGAACACCGTCAGTTACCTTTGCTGAAATATGCTCACGATCGGCATCCTCAGGCAAGGTGTAACACTGCTGATAGTTGCTGTAAGAGAACTCACGACGCAGATAGTGCTCGTGCTTGTCTTCATCCTTATGTTCCATCTTGTTCTCAATGGCGATGCAGAGATTGCCGTCATTGTCGAGATTGACGCGAACCCATTCTTTCTTCAAGCCAGGAGCAGCAACCTCCATGGTGTAAACTTTATCGTTCATCTTGATATTGGTGGCAGGAGCTGTAGCGACATTTACGCGTGGCATCAAGTCGGTATCAAAGAAAGTGTCATCAAACCAATTACTCAACCAATTAGAATCATTATTTCTGCGAGCTAATAACATAATTAAAACCTCCAATTTTCTTTTACTCGTCCTCTCGGTGTCTTGCGATTCCGTCGGGATTTCTATTTGTTATACTTTTGTTTATTATTCACTTTTGTTTGATTGCCTCGAGCCTCAAGACTCAGCCAACTCATTGATTGTCATCGTCTTGTAGCTTTCCGCTTTCACGGATGGATAGTGCAAGATACGTGCCAGTTCACGATGCAGTCCTTTTGTTGCCAGTTCTGTCGCAGGCAAATGCCAAAGGTGTCAGTAAAGTTTAAAATAATTATACTTTGCTGACAAAGCTGTCGGCAAAGTATAAGGTAATAAAACAAATGACTTTGAACCGGTGAGTCATAAGTCAAATCCTATACACTCAGAAAAGTCACGCAGATATCACAGTTTTACACAGAACTTAAAACGTTGAATATAAGAGCATTATATTAAAAATTTAACGAGTGATTTCGTGATATATTTTCAGAACATCTAACAGGACTTCCTGTCAATTTGGTTACCAAATAATGTTAATTGGCTACCAATTAATTGCTGTTTCAATAAAAAAGTGTATCTTTGCAAAAGAAAAAGCTACACTCGGCAATCTGAAAACAAGTTTTCATTGCGCTCGTTTGCATAATCTTTGCATCAAAACAAATATATTGAATGATGGTTGTAGTTAGCACAAGAGACTTTCGCACTAATCAGACAAAGTATCTGAATTTGGCAAAAGCAGGAGAGCACGTAGTCCTAAAATCGCGTGCTGGCAATTTCCGCATCTTCCCCGATGACGGAAGCAATACCATTGACGCACCGCGCGACTTGATGAAAGAACTCAGAAACGCTTTGACGGAGGTAAAAGAAGCCATTGCCGGAAAGCGTAAACTTCAATCTGCTGAAAGTTTGCTCGATGAGTTGTAATATTACAATATCGGTTTCTGACGACTTTGCAAAAGAAGCAAAACGTCTCGCTAAGAAATATCCAAGTTTTAAACAAGACTATAAGGATTTCCTTGTAAGCATTAAGAATAATCCCCTGCAAGGCGATGAGATTACAAAAAACATACGCAAAATCCGTATGGCTATCAAAGCTAAAGGCAAAGGAAAATCTGGTGGAGCAAGGGTCATTACTTTCAATATCCTTACAGATATAGAAAATGGTCATGTGGTTTTTCTTCTTCTCTATGATAAAGAGGATGCTTCAACAGTCAAAGTCAATGTTGTCAAGCAACTTGTGCGAGACATGGGATTTGATCTTGAATAGAATCTATAATGAAACTGTTGGACTCTAACGAATTCCAACAGCATCTTGTCGTATATGCAGGAGAAATCATTAAATAGTTGTGATTTAAAGATTTATCTTTGTTTTATTTGCAAAAGCAGTAACTTTAAAATCGAAAATGACTAAATCTTGCGAAAGGTCATCAAAAGTCCTTAATGACAAATGACACTAATGACATAATGACCACAATAAAAAATCAGGCTCACTATTGACACACGTACGTGAACGCAAAAAGGAATTTGATGAATGCTATCTTGGGCATTATAAACAGTGGTTCATTGGTTTTCTTCACTATTGGTGTCTATGTGGTTGCGTGATGTATAGGATGATGATTACACAAGGTTGTAGCAAATAAAAACCAACTGACTTTAAGAACATCATCATTAAATTCAGTTGGTTACTTCTGTATATTTCCGGAAATAATATTCAAACAAAATATGATTTACAATTCCGACAACTCCGTAATTAATGACGAAATAGAATCTTTTTTTGCAGAATATATTTTAGTCTTATATTTTTTATCCAATTGGCATCTTTCAATAGCTAATTTCTTTTCATTATCAGCGAAAAAATAATCAGAAATACGCAATCCAATAGCAGCCCTATCTATGTCTATCACATCATTCGGAGTCTGACTTTTCCCGTTGACAGCCATATCTGCATTCAACGATGAACGAATATTCATTGATGGAATTTTTTCAAACCCATGTGTTTCTAATTCGCAAATCAATTTCTGAGCTAATCTTTTATCTATTCTTTTATCACATAGTAGTTTTAATAACCAATCCACTTTATTAGGAATATTTATTTTACCACATGGCACACCTCGAACATTAACCACTCCTTTTCGGCATAGCTCTTTAAGACCTTCTATATATGCTCTGGTCTGTATTTTACATAGATAATCCAATGCTAAAGATTTATCTCGTTTGCTAAGTTCTTGACCAGCTATTTTCATGTCTTCTCTTAACCCATTTACATTTTTGAACAGTTCTTGGTTATAAAAATGATTATCTTTGTTGAACTTATGACCTTTTGCATAAATGTCAAGTATTTCAATGTCTGCATAGTATGCTTTATGAAAATACATGGATTGTATTGGTTTAACGTTCCCCTGTCTTAGCAACATCATTATCTCCGTTGCTGCGATTTCTTCATATCCATAAAATGTAGTTCCTTTTGCAATCTCGCTAAAGAAATGATGTTGTTGCGCTATTTGTTTTGAATACTCTATACTTTCGTTGCCGTCTTCGCCCATATTGGAACGTCCTAGTGTTTCGTATAGGTGTTCAAGTGGCATAGGACAAGAAAGGATTCTATTGTTTACTTTTTCTATGATAATATTACGTAGCTGTCCCCACAAAGATGTAGGGACAGCATTATACATATTACTTACAGCAAATTGGTCAAGATATAATATTTTCTTTCTTTTCATTGTCTATCTCTTTTTATGTAAGAGAAACTTCTCCATCTTTAACCTTGTCAATAGTGGCTTTTCTATGATAACCATTCTTTGTAAATTCGTTTATCCATATAAGCCTCCTTGTACCATCTCCATAAGGTTGTAATCTGAAATGACCACTAACTTTGAAAGACTCATCATTGCAAATTTCAGTATACCACTTGCTATCAAAACGATAATAGTCAAGCCCTGGTTCTGTGACATTCTGAATTTTCTTGTTCTTCTTAACCTCTTTCCTAACAGTGGTTGAAACTTTACCTAATTGTACTTCTGCCCATTGTCTTAAACACAAATAATCCAAGACCATATCTATATAATCTCTGATATTTGCTTCTCTACAACCATCTATTAAAGGTAAAATCATACAATCTAACTGATGCCCATTCCCTTTGATTTTATCTTTCGGTGATACGCAAATATAGTATGTAGGAATAGATAAGTATTTGTCGATGTTGTCTTGGAATATCCATAAAGTAAGACAGCCATTCTTTATGCTATACACGACATAACACCCTGTGATAAAGTATGGGCTACGAACAATTCCATTCTCATTATCCAGTTCTTCAAGAATGTCCATGTGGAACTGCGTAAATTTCATATAAGATTTATCCATTGTGTCAACAAATGTCTTAGAGAAAACGACCAAATTACGACAGTTACCTTTTACAGTAGATAATTCTCTTATCGCATTCTCCCTATCAGAGTCAATCACACTACCGATATTAGTGCACCAATTAAGAATACTTTGTGGCAATTCTCTTTTATCAAGACAAAACAAGTATCTAAACAATGTAATGTCATTTATGTTTTTAATTTTCATAAACAAATACAATTTTTCAATTAACCCTTTTGATCCATCTATAGTCAGGGCCTTTAGTTGTCCACTGAAATTGCCACATTGCACCGGACTTATTGCTTATCAAATAGTATTGATACATACTCGTCATCGGTTGTATTGTAAATATGCTACTATCACCTGCTTCAAGAACTTCATCATTAATTGAAACGCAAAGGAGGTTGTCTAAAGACTTGGTATCGTATTGCACTTGCCAAAGTCTTCCTGTAAAACTATCCAACATAATGAATGTCCACATATTTTGAGTAGCAAACATTTTGAATCTACCCTGCCATCTATCAGTTGAAGATGGATATGCTTCAGTCCAGTAATTTATTGGTGCAGCAAACATGTAATCTGTTCCTTTTGTGCTAAATTGGACTTGCCAATTCTTTCCTGTAAAAGTATCAAGCATGATGAAAGTCCACATATTCTGTGTTTCATAAAGACAGAAGCGATTATCAGTTTCGCCACAATCTTCCATTGCATCACATATTTTCCAAGATTGACCATCATCTTGCACCTGTAACACCTCTCCTGTAGCTGTATTCAAACGTAACTGGTTATGGTAGTTACGTGTTTGATACATTTTATATGTTTGTGCAAATAGGCAGATAGGCATAAAGCACAAAATCAGTAAAGCAATAATTTTTCTCATATCGTTTCTGTTTTGATCAAACAATTGGTATGCCATATTACTTAAACTTGTAGTAATGGCAAAAGTTTATTAAGTGATACCCTTTGATGGAACATCTAAGTGCCAATCAATATGGTCATTTCCAAAAAGGGTCAAATGTACGTTCATAATGTCGTTTTTTTATAATCTCTGGAGTATTATCTACAGAAGGGAATTCTTCTGCGATTTCACTTGCGAGACTGTACAGGAGTTTTTCGTCCAATATGTCTGAGTAACTTCCGCGAAGTGCTTTTTCGTACCAGTTGATTAAATCATTCTCAGTAATTATACTTTGAATATGGCTCCTCCAACCTATTTGGGTAAGAAGAGATACTATTACATTTTTTCTGCATCCTTGCAAACAATAACAATACGGTCACTTGAAATGCTATTTGAGCAATACGCTCTAATGTTTGTAAATCTGGTTGAACAGAATTCTTACACCATTTACTCACAGTACAAGTCGATTTTCCAAGTTGTTCTGCAAGCCATTTTCCTGTTTTATCTTGCTCCGCAAGCACAGCTTTAAGTCTATTCAAATTAGCCATATATTTCTTTTTATATAATTTTGGTGCAAAGATATAGAAATACAACGGAAAAACATAAAATCTTTATTTTTATTTAACGACCTATGAGATTAATTATTGTGTTATACCAACTTTGATGGAGTACAAAAAATAAGAGCGAACCGTATTTTATTTATAGACTACACTCGCAAAATGACAAAAAGGAAAATTACCGTTCTTTTCCGTGTTAATTTATGTTTTCTCATGCTTTCAATTTGGGGTTCCTTGATTTTGTTGTTCCTAATTTGTTTCTTTCGTCATTTTGTCATTCTATATCATCACACTTTCCTCATCCTTCGAGGATGCCATTCGCCTTGCCATTTCTCCTGGTGACGACGGCGACACTTGCGAAAAGTTTCATCAAAAATCGAAAATGACTAATGACTAAATCATACGAAAAATTTCATCAAAAGTCGAATTTGACCAAAATGACCATGACCAAAATGACCACAAAATAAAATCAGGCTCACCATTGACACACGTATGTGAACGCAAAAGGATTTTGATGAATGCTATCTTGGGCATTATACACAATTGTTCTTTGAGTCTTCTTCGGCCTTGTCTTCTTTGGCTTTTGCGGTGTCATGCCTATGATGATAGCGCAATACTATGGAAAATAAAACCGCCTGACTTAAGGCAGAAGGCTTAAAATCAGGCGGTTTTATGTCTCATCTTATTCATTTTCTATATTTTATCAATTCTTTGCCAGCCATATATATTGGCTGTCCGTCTATGTATGTTGCATCATTAGACCTTGCCGAAGCAATAATTGCCTCCACGTCAAATTCTCCAAGTGTTATCTCCTCATCAAAAAAATAGCATAGATAGCAGTCGTGATGTGGGGCTGTATAGCCAGTGGCTATCATCTTTTCCTTGGTCATCTCACCGATGTTCTTTACACGAAATGCCCAGCGCACACCCTCGTTTTCCTTGCCAAATTCATAAAGCAACACGAACTTAGCATGCTTCACTTGGTTGCGACTCTTTACAACGCCACCTCTGACATCTTTTCCGATACGAACATTGTAAGCATCGTCTCGTTTAGAGCCTTGTCTGCCAAATATCCAGTTGAGTTGCTCATATCCATTGAAGCATCCTATCAGAATGTCGGTGTTAGCATAGTTCTCCAGATAATGCATCGTGAGGAATTTGCGCTCCACTTTCACGTGCTGCTTTGGTTCTACGATAGGCATTTCGCTTTCAGGGAGCGTACGTGGATCTATTCCCAAGTCACACTTTGCCACATAAAATGCTTGTTCAAGATTAAACTTCGTGCGTTCGTTCTCATCAGCCACTCGTTTCATAGCTTCTTCAGCTTCGGCAACACTCAATTTTAGAACGTTTTGGCAATATTCCTTTTCTTTCTCAGGTTTGCGCAGAGCTAAAGAGTAATATGACTGACTATAGCCTCGTTTATCTTCCCTATCCTCAAAAGGATGGAACAGCTTGCCCAATACTGTTTGAAAATTCTCCTTGACATAGACGTTGGGATCGACATCGGCATGAGCAGTAATGGCATAGAAATCGAAGTTGTCTTTCAGCATCTGTTGTATCTGCTTTCTGAACAACAGCCGTACCTTGTCACGCCACGCTGATTTACTCGATGCATTATTGCGTCCGTAGAGTGCTACCACAAAAAGAAAGTTCACATCGTAGTGTGCCAATAGGAATGTATCACGGTCGAACAAACGATTCTCAAACTGTCGGCTGAGATAGTATTGTTGCCGACGTTGTCCATCGGGCTTGTTTTCATCAATGAGTTGAATATCATCGCTTTGCTCCAGCGAGTTTTGGTTGGCTGATATGAAGAAGTTTGGAATAATGTTATAACCTTCTGTCACATCGTCCCGTAGCTTGATGTGTCCCAGCTGTTCCTCCGTCGTGCCGTTGCTGAAGAGATTTATGTTCCACTGTATCACGTTTCGAGCGTAGGTAAACTGCTTGTATACGCTTTCTTTGCCAAGGGAATTACCACGCTTGTAATACTTTGAGTCACCAATATAGTAGATGGCATCATCGGTGTCATTGTTGGTCAACTCTTGATATTGATACATGTGGTCAACTCGCTTGCCATCTGGCTGGTCTTTCAATTCCTGCGGTAAGTTTTTGTCGCCTATCAATTCATCAATGATAGCTTCGAATACGACATGGAAACTCTTCACCAACAAGTACTCACGCTGGTCAACATTCAATGCTATGTTGTCTGGACGGTCGAAGAATGCATAGCACAACTCCCAAAGTTCTTTGGCTTTGTCGGAGAAATACTTGTACTTGATTTGCTTCAACCGTCTCTTTCCATATCCTCCAAGGTATCGCTTGAATTGTTTCTCTCCCAATAGGTCAAAATTGACGTTCAGCTTCACGGGGAAACCATAGGTGTCGTGGATGTGCTGCAAGATGCTGAAATAGATTACGAGCAACTCCTCGTCAAAGTTGATGGAACGCTTCTTGTTCACAGGGTTCAGATAACTTACCTCTTGAAGGAGTGAGCCATTTGCTTGTTGAACGATGGCTGAGCTTTTAGATATGGTACGTGTCCAATTGATCTTGTTATAGCCACTATGCAGATTCTTTACGATGAACATCACATAGTTCTCGTTGTCCTTGTTCCATTTCAGCATGGCAAGAAGGACATCCAAAAAAGTGTTGGCCTTACGCTTCTTGTGCGTCTTTCCCATCATGGGCGCTTGCTTGTGCAGCACGATGCTTGGCGTTGTCTTCTTGCCACCCATGCGGTCATACTCATGGTCTTTGAATACGCAGATGGCTCTGTAAATCCATACGCTCAGGTTATAGATGAACGTCTGTTCCTGCTGAGTCAGTTCGTTGCAATCATCCGCATTAACCAAGTTTCTGGGGTCGATATGACCAAATACCTTCTCATCGCCATACTCTCCTTCAAGCAACACCTTAGGCAGAATGAACACGCAGTCGTTCACATCTGGGTCTGGATTGAAATAGTAGCCCACATAACTCAGACTCACCTTTCCCTCCACATCTTGAAGCACACCAAGCCCTTTGAGGACGTTTGCCACGTCTTCATAGTCGTATTGGTATTCTTCTATCAGTATGCGCATAATGGATTATTCTTGAATTTCTGAAATAGAAAGCCCCCAATTTCGTTTCGATAATGCAGCTTTTAATTCGTTCATTTTCTCAACAGTTCCCCACCCATGAGTTCCTACCCACAAAGGTTCACCATTGCAAATTATTTTCTTTAGTCGATGGTCTTTTGTGTTACGTGTGTCGTTGTTGTAATCTTCTTGAGTCTCAACAATATAGCTTATATTGATCTCATTACCTAACATTTTCCACTTATCTGCAACTTCTTTGGCAGACAAAGTCGGATTTTTATCTATATATTTCTTTACCAACTCAACAGCAATTTTCCTCTTGGAGATTGGTCCTTCTCCATTGATTGCATATTTAGTATGGTCTTTTCCGTCTCCATCACCATCTTCAATGTCTTCGTTTAGGTATTCTTTAAAGCCATTTTCATTGACCTTTCGAAGACCATTTTCTCCCACAATGTTCACCAAGAACTTGCGCACATTCTCTATGTTAATCGTATTGTCATCATTATAGAATGCGTCAAATGATGGCTGCTTATTAGAATTGTCACTCACATTGAAGTCTGTTGTGTTTCCGTCCTTGAAAACATCGTTCCAAAGGTAGAACAGCACTTTGCTTACGAAACGCTCCACACCAATAGGCTCGCCTTCGTTCTGGGGCTTACAGAAGAAATAACCAAGTTTCTTGTCGTCGCTGCTGGTCTCCTCTGCTATCTTATCGTTAACAGCTTGGACGAATGTCCACCAGTCACAAACCTCGTCTCCGCACTTTATTATATAGTCTTTCTTTGCATCTGCAATCTTTACATAGTGCCAATCCCAGCGACGCTTGAAAGCCGAGTCTATCGGGAACAGACTTTGGTCGCTAGTATTCATTGTAGCCCAAATATAGAAGTTGCTGGGCAGCAAGAGAATCTTGCCGATCTTTATATCTTCCGCCAAGTCGCCAACATAGTTTTTTACCACACCTTGCAGGTTAAGTTCTTTTGTTAACATGTAGTCTTTTTCAGCCTTAAACGCCTCGACTATTTCCCTCTGTAAGTCAGCATCTGCCTCAATGGGATATGAGGAGAATCCGTTGTCTTGACGGTCAAGAAGTTGGAATAAGTCTCCGAAAATCTGTGCGCAATTACCACGGTTTATCTCCTCTATCACAAGGAACTGTGGAGCAACACCACTTTCGTCACCCTCGGCATATTTCTTCCAAGCGGAAAGATAGGCTTTCAGAAAGGCTTGCTTCACAAACTTATAGGTGATGCGGTCTTCCTTCACCACCCTCGTTGTACCTTCTTCTTTCACCAAGTGCCCTGACATATCTCTCAATTCCACCTTTGTCATAGTCGGCTTGTAAGCCCCTACAAACGTGGAGTAATCACTGTCGGGATGGAACGTTGTGCGGATAGCTCCATACTTTTTCGTGATTTTATCAATCTCATACGACTTACCTGTACCTGGCGCACCATAGAAGATTTGTTGAAGAGGAAGATTAATAGGTTTCATGCTATTTTTAAAGCATGCATCAAATATATCTGTATCATATAACAAAGAGCTAAAAGAAAAATATTCTGAATAGTAGAGTACAATTGACTTTAAAAGTCTATTCCTGCCGTTATCTTTATCAATGGGACGTATAGAATCTATTTTTGTTTTTTTGTCGAACGAGAACATTACGTCTAAGGCTTGAAACATTTCCTTTCTTGAAGAACGAGTGGCATACCCCTTAATGGCTTCACTCATTTTTCTGACAGTCGTCTTTGAATCTTCTGATAGGGGAAGATCCAACAAATCGGAAATTTCGACAGATGATAAATCCGTATGTGATAAATCATCAATAATATCATTGAGTGGCATATAGCCAGTTTCTTTGTCCTGGACAGAGAAATAACTGATTAAGTATGAAACATTAATGTTATTTGATATTTCGAAAATAGAAATCTTCTTTGAAATTTCATACCAAAATTTTATTATGTCTTTGTAGTACGCATTATTACAATGGAGTGCTTCCAAAAATAACGTTAAAATAATTGCTAGTTCATCGTCCGTAGGAATCCCCAATTGTGAACAACGGGTTAGTAACGCCTCTGCCAACGATGATTTTGAATCATTTAATCTATCATATAACTGCGCCGAAGTTAAATCTGTTAATTGTTGCGCTTTGCGTGACTCTGCGTTTCCCGTTAAAGCAGATATAAATCTGCTTGCTGAACGCATCGATGACGTATATGGATCCCTATTACCTGACGGGATTTTAGTTTTTCTCGTGGATAACCACTTGTCAAAATTGTCTATTTTTATATTTTTTGTCCACATAGTTATTTCTTTTCTGCTATAAATAAAAACTCTTTGCATTTGCTTGCTGAATGTCCTTGAAAACTTTGATAATTTGTTCGTTCAAATGACTTTAACTCAAATGAATTTGGAACAAAAATATCACTTTTAAACAGCTCTTCAATTTGATCAATGCCTCTATCCTTCCTTGGGGTTCCTTTATTTTTATGATTTCTACCATCATAATAGCTCAAAATTACATATTTGCAAGGTGCTTTTTTTATTAGTTCTGTTAAAGATGGGATAAACAGATTTGATTTGCAGAATGTTGAATCAAAATCATCTTCCATATTTTGACCTCTTACAAATTTAATCTTGCTAAAATACTCTGCCAAATCATCAATCTCACAATATGAACTTAACAGATTGAGCATGAAGTAATACGAAGTATACTGTCTAAAGTTGTATGGTGGGTCTACATACATGAGCGAGTGTTCTGGTACTTCTTCAATAAACGTAAGGGAATCTTGACATTTCCCTATTATATGTGAATTGTTAGTACCTATAATTGCATCAAATGCAGGCCATCGCAGGGTTAAAGGATTCAATGCCCTTGCATCATAACCTTCTCTTTGAAAATCATGGTACGTACCTTGTGTATTACTAATTTTTTCAACAGATTCGCAAACAACACTTATAAGTAAACTGTATTGCAAATCTGTCAAAACATTCATTTGATACCATTCTCTGATTTTATTCATAATGGTATCTAATCGTTTACCATTTGCGGGTGAAAAGAATCTTCTATTGCCTATGCTACCTCTCTTACTGCAAAATTTGCTATTATCACCTTCCTCTGTATAGGTGTCGTAAAAATAGTGATTTATATTTTCCTTATTAATAGCATCATCGTTAATTTGTTCCAAATATCTAAGAATGATAGCAATTTTCTTAAACTTATCCTCATTAGAGACTTTGTCCAAGAAAAGAAATCCATCTTTTCCTCTTTGTTCTTCTATCTGATTTTCTACTTCCGTATCATTAACCTTGTCAATGCCTAATGCTTTCAAATCAAAATCTGGTATGCAATTGTTCTTTAGATAGAAATTTGCGAAATGATACGAGAAGTAGCTAATGTCATTAGAAATGACACGATAACCATGTTTTTTTAATGCCATTGACATGGAAACAGTACCAGAGAAGATATCACAAACGATATCCCCTGGAACGCAAAACCTGTCGATTTCGCTTATAATATAATCTGCGATAGAATTTTTATTTCCTAAATATCTTTGTATCATTGTTTCTTAAATATCAATAGAATTTCTTTGTCATCTTTATTTTCGACAATTTTATCACTTCTGTTTAATTGACGGTAATCGAAATCAAAGTTTATTTTACTTAATGAGTGATGTGGAAGTTTCTTATGTGCTAATTGCAATAAATATTCCAATGTTACCATTCTTTCATTACCAGTTTTTTGTTTCTTTGATTCCGAATAGCTAACAATCAAACTGCAATCATGTTTTTGCGCCAAATCGAATATGAATTCAAAGGCACCTTTCGCTTTTATCTTTGAGCAAAAAGGAGATTTGTATTTTTCTTCAGGGTATATTCCTTGGGTGTATTTACCACGAAACATTTGCAATTTGGGGTATTTGTATGAATGCAAGACCTCAGGAATATGATAAAAACGGGAGTATTGTTGTGCTGTGTAGGGTGGGTCTGCATATATAACATCCACATTCTTATCTGCAATTAATTTCCTAAATGTAGGACTACAAATATCCATACATAAGGAATAGCTCGTGCTATTTATATCGTTTTTCGCAATAGAGCTAATGATATTCATAATACACGTTTTGAATACATCAAAGACATTATAATTCCTATTCTCGAATAGTCTTGTGTTAGTAATTTTATTTTCTTGTCCATTTATCTGTATTGGTTGTGCAAAATGCTTACCCACACTATGAACAATAATAGAGCAGGTGTTATACAAGGCAGTCAAAAGCACTTTCCTTTCCCATAAGTCACACTTTTGATTCCACTCTGTTTCTATGGCATTACGTAAGACATCGATTTCTAATGCTTGCCTTATGCCAAAATATGTACCTGCGTAATAATTTGCGAACAATGGATAATTATTTATAGCTGAACATCCAGCATGTTTTCTAATGTAATCAACTTGCAATGAAGCTTGTCTGTCACTCCCCACCTGTGAAAGATTGTCATATAGGACTTTCAATCCTAATAGGTCTTTTTTATCCAACAATTGACGTTCCTTGTCAATGAGTGAGCTAAACTCCGTAAATTTCTGTGGTAATGTATGCAAGGACCCCATTCCACTAACAAAAGCTTCAACGTTGGAAATCGAGCATTCTTTTCTGTCTTGATTTAGCATACATGCTGCTATGTCAGAACTAAATGACATAGTATCATTTGCAATTACATTCATGCCATTATTATACAACGATTGAGCCACAATGCTACTTCCAGAAAATAAGTCTAAAACATAATTTTCTGGAGTATGGAGTTTCTGACATTCTTTTACAATGGTATCAACAACTCTGATTTTGCTGCCCAAGTATTGTATTGGCCTGTAATATTTTGAATGCTCCGCCATATAATATTATTCTTTCTTATAACAGTATTAATAACGTTGTTTTTGGATGTAACTTCTGACTTTTTGTGTTGATCTTAGTTTTTGCTTTCGCCACTAATCCCCGATTGTATGATGTCTGTAAGTTTTTTGTTCAGTTCCGTAGAAGCATCCAATGCTGCTACCACTCTGTTGTATTCTTCCCTAGACACATAGTCGGGGTTATCGGAGACACCGAGTATTTTGTCTAAAGCTGGATTTACAGTAATCGGGATGGGTGTTATTCCTTTTTCCCAATTTTGCACTGTTCTAAAGTGTACTCCCAATTCGCTAGCTAAAGCGGTTTGAGATAGCTTGGCCTTTAACCTAACTTCCCTTAGTGTTTCTTTATTCCATTGCATATTACACAAATTTTGTGTGCAAAGATACTAAATAATACACAAATGCGAATAGAATTCCTTGAAATTTATGAAAGTTTTTCATATTAGAACACACTATATGTGCTTAGGATTTTCCCTATTTGTTGTCAGCTTCTATTTCGACGAGACCTGCATGGATGCAGTTCCCATGTCATTCCATATCATCACACTTTCCTCATCCTTCGAGGATACCATTCGCCTTGCCATTTCTCATGGTGACGACGGGGACACTTGCGAAAAGGTTCATCAAAAATCGAAAATGACAAAAATGACTAATGACAAAAATGACTAATGACTAAATACAAAAAATCAGGCACACCCCTTATGGAGCGAGCCTGATTGTATTAGATTTTTCTGTCACGTTTCCCCAGAGTTGCTTGTCACCTCTGCTGTCAAGTCGCCCTTGGTGAGGCGGAAGGTGCGGCCCAGGGCGTACCAACCGTACAGGTCAAAAAATGGCCGACCTCCAACTTAATAAATGTTATAAAGGAATTCTTTTTCGCCCATTAGGTTGTTTTGTGGGGTATTTATTGTAAATTTGCAGTATAATTAATAAGGTATACATATTAACCCAAGATAGAATTAACGAAAACAAAATAAAACATGATCAAAAGATTATTGTCATTTCTCGACGCTTCGCCAGTCAATTTCCTGGCTATCAAGAACCTTACCGAAGAGTTGCAGCAACATGGTTATCGCCGCATTGACACTACCGAGGCCTTAGGCACGATAAAGGCCGGCGACAAGTTTTTTGTCACCAAGAACGATTCCTCCATCTATGCCTTCCAAATAGGAAGAAAAGCCCTGGCTGAAACGGGATTCCACATGATTTGTGCCCATTGCGACTCACCCACATTCCGCATCAAGCCTCATGCAGAGATAGACTGCGAGGGAGGTATCGTGAAGCTCAACACTGAGGTGTACGGAGGTCCCATCATGTCGACATGGTTCGACCGTCCGCTCACCCTCGCAGGAAGAGTCATCGTGAGGAGCAAGGACGTGATGACCCCCACTACCCTCCTGCTGCACGTGAAGCGCCCATTGCTGCAGATAAGCAACCTGGCCATTCACTTCAACAGACAGGTGAACGATGGGGTGAAGCTGAGCCGACAGAAAGATGTGCTTCCTATCCTGGGAATCATCAACGACGAGCTGGAGAAAGGCAACCTGCTGATGAACATCATCCTCGAGGAACTGAACAAACAGCAGACCGTGGCTCGCGAGGACATTCTCGACTTCGACCTCTATTTGGCTGATGCCACTCCTGCCTGCACCTTTGGCGCGCACAATGAGTTAATCTCTTCGGGAAGACTCGACGACTTGTCTATGTGCTTTGCCGGACTTGAGGCGCTGTTGGCTTCACAACCCACCGACACCACACAGGTGCTTGCCATCTTCGACAACGAGGAGACGGGCTCGCAGACCAAGCAGGGAGCCGGAAGTCCTTTCCTCTCCTACATGCTCAAGCGCATCGCCCTGGCTCAGGGCGGAACCGAGGAGGCTTATTATCAGGCTGTGGAGCGTGCCTTCATGATTTCGGCAGACAATGCCCACGCATGGCATCCCAACTACTCCGAGAAGTACGACCCTACCAACCATCCTATGCTGGGAGGCGGACCGGTCATCAAGTTTAATGCTGCCCAGAAGTATGCCAGCGACGCTTATTCTGCATCGGTCTTTGCCGGCCTGTGCAAGAAGGCAGGTGTGCCTTGCCAGCGCTTTGTGAACCACAGTGATGTGGCAGGTGGAAGCACACTGGGCAACATCCTTGCCTCTTCCATTCCGCTGCGCGGTGTCGACATGGGAAATGCCATCCTTGCCATGCACAGCTGCCGCGAGACAGGAAGCACTGCCGACCATGAGTTCTGCGTCAAGGTGTTCACACAGTTCTACCAGGAATAACATGACACGATGAAAGGCATTCAATTGTATCAACAAAGATATGATGAGAAGTGGTATCGGAAGATTGTCATAGCATGCGACTCTTATAAGGGTTGCCTTACGAGCAGGGAGGTGAATGACACAATAGCAGGAGCTTTGTCGGCTCCCGAAATCATAACCCTCGAAATGAGTGATGGGGGCGAGGGAATGCTCGATGCCTTTCTCTCGGCAATGAAGGGTGAACGGGTGAGGATTCATGCTCATGATGCCCTGATGCGATGGACGGAGGCTGAGTACGGAATAGTGGACAATACTGCTATTATCGAGATTGCGCAGACAGCAGGCCTGGCTTTGATAGAGCCCGAACAGCGCAACCCGATGAAGGCTACGTCCTGGGGTGTGGGCGAGATGATCATGAATGCCTATCGCCGGGGCGTGACCCATTTCATCGTGGGATTGGGCGGAAGTGCCACTTCCGATTGCGGTATCGGAATGCTCAAGGCTATGGGCGACGACTGGAAGACGATACGCAGGGAATGCAGCTTTGTGCTGGCTTCAGACGTTACCAATCCTCTTTGCGGCGAGAACGGCGCAGCTCATGTCTTTGCTCCTCAAAAGGGAGCAGACTCTAAGATGGTGGAAATGCTGGATGCCCGTGCCCGGAAGTTTGCCGAGGTGAGCGCCAAGCATTTCGGTTATGACAGGAGTGAGGCTCCGGGAGCTGGTGCTGCCGGTGGTTTGGGCTACGCCTTCCTGCAATATTTCAATGCCAAGGCTCGTCCTGGGGCTGAGCTTCTTTTAGAGAAAATTGGGTTTGACGCCTTGATTCAGAATGCTGACCTTGTGATTACAGGCGAAGGACATAGCGACCGGCAGACCTTGATGGGGAAACTGCCACAAAGAATCCTTGCGCATGTTACCAATCAGAAAATCTGGCTTGTATCGGGTGGCGTGAGCGACAGGCAGGCGATGCTGGATGCAGGTTTCGACAGAGTGATTCAGGTTACTCCGGACAACATGCCTTTGGATGTGGCATTGAAGCCTGATGTGGCACGCAACAACATGATAAAAGCGATCATAATGGAAGAGAAACAATGAAATACATCATTTTTGATTTTGACGGAACTATCGGCGACTCACAACAGCTGATAGTAAAGACCCTGCAGGACACGATGCGGGAAAGAGGACTCGAGGTGAAGTCGGACGAGGCTTGCGCCAAAACGATCGGACTTCGGCTCGACGAGGCCTTTGTGGCACTCTTTGGCATGAGTGCCGAAGAGGGTGAAGCCTGTGCTGCCACCTATCGCGAGATATTCATGAAGAACAAGGAAATCATGATTGTAGAGCCTTTCCCTCATGTGATAGAAACGCTCCGTAAACTGCATCAACGTGGCTTCGTACTGGGCGTGGCAAGCAGCCGCAGCCATTGTTCGCTCGACGGCTATGTCAGGCAGATGGCGCTCGACAACATCTTCACCTCTATAGTGGCGGGCGATGATGTGGAGCATGTGAAGCCTGCCCCCGACATGGTGTGGCGGGCTCTGAAAGAGATGAATGGAGAAATAGAAGAAGCCTTGGTCGTTGGCGACATGACATTCGATGTGGACATGGCGCACAACGCCGGTTGCAAGGCATGCGCCGTGACTTATGGCAACGGAACCCGCGAGCAACTTGCCTCAGCCGACTGGATCATCGACGATTTCGCAGAATTGCTGCAGAAAATGGATTTTTAAATATTGAGTCCACTTTCGTATATTACCCTTCTCCTTCCACCTTGCAGCCATTGAATCCCATTTCCCTGGCTTTATCAGGACCAAAAGTAAAGTAAACGGCTTCGCCCTCGTCGCAAATCTCGCCTGCTGAATTTTCAAGGGTAAGATGAATGGTGGCTATGTTGCGACGCTGGCTGGCTAAATGTCCACGAACCGTAATTTGAGTATCTGAGGTAAGAACAGGCTTCTTATATTTCACATTGAGCTGCATCGTCACGCCTGTAGTCTGAAGCTTACGGTTGATTACCCATCCTGCCACTTCGTCCATCAGCATTCCGATGATGCCTCCGTGAAGGGTGTTCACCCATCCCTGATAGTTAACACCTGGAGTCCAGACAGTGAGCACATCATCGCCATCTTCCCAAAACTCGAGATGCAATCCCACAGGATTGCCTGGAGCACAACATACACAGTTGTACTCCGGTTTGCCTAAATAAGGATTCAATATCTTCTTCATGACTCTAAAAAAATAGTTTGAGAAGTTATAAGCCAACGGCCTTGAAGTATCATGTTTAGTGTTTAATTTCAAGCCCACTAAAGCATTTGTCTTAACTCCTTGGGGAAAACATTCCCTCAAAGCATTTGTCTTAACTTCTTAACTCCCTTAACTCCTTTAACTCCTCAAAAAATTAATCTTGTTTTTCGATGATCTTCATTCCTTCTTCCACAGCCTGCATGTTGAGCGGTATCATGGCGTGATGACGCTCAGGCAACGACTTGTAGAGAGCCTTGTTCAGTCCGTCGGTGCTTACTACCGGACAAACCTTGAGCAGTCCGCCAAGTACAATCATGTTGAACACCTTGGAGTTCTTCATCTCGGCAGCCTTGTCCATGGCATCAATGCGATAGACGGTAATGTCCTTGCGCTGTGGCGGATTGATGACTCCATAGCCGTCATAAATAAGGATTCCTCCTGCCTTCACCTTGGGCTCAAACTTATCGAGCGACGGCTGGTTGAGCACGATGGCCACATCGTAATGGCTGAGGATAGGCGATGAAATTCGCTCATCGCTCACGATGACTGTCACGTTGGCTGTACCGCCTCGCTGCTCGGGTCCATAGGCTGGCATCCACGTAACCTCCTTATCCTCCATCAGTCCTGAGTAGGCCAGGATCTTTCCCATAGAGAGGACGCCCTGTCCACCAAAACCGGATATAATGATTTCTGTCTTCATTTGTTTCTATTTGTTTTAAGGAAGAGCAAATGAATTTTTCACTCTTCATTCTTCGCTCTTCACTTACATTCCCGTTGTATCCTTCAGGTCTCCCTTCACATACTCCTTGAACATATGCTCCTCCATCCACTTGTTGGCTTCCACTGGTGAAAGTTTCCAACCGCTGTTGCAGGTGGAGACGATTTCCACAAGACTGGAACCAAGTCCCTTCATGCTTGCCTCGAAAGCTTTGCGAATGGCTTTCTTGGCTTTGCGGATGCTGGCTACGCTTTCCACACTCTGCCGGCTCACATAGCAGGTTCCCTGAAGATGTGATGCCAGCTCGGTAATGTTGAGTGGATAACCATGAAGGTCGGGCTGACGTCCGTAAGGACAAGTAGAGGTTTTCTGTCCAAGCAGTGTTGTCGGTGCCATCTGTCCTCCCGTCATGCCATAGATGGCATTGTTGATAAAGATGGCTGCTACGTGCTCACCACGGTTGAGGGCATGGATGGTTTCGCAGGCTCCGATACAAGCCAGGTCGCCATCACCCTGATAGGTAAAGACGAGGCGGTCGGGCCAAAGACGTTTCACTGCTGAGGCACAGGCAAGAGCTCGTCCATGAGCTGCCTCCTGCCAGTCGATGTCAAGGTAACGATAGGCAAAGACGGCACATCCTACTGGACAGATACCCACGGCTTTGTCTTCCATTCCCATTTCCTCGATTACCTCGGCCACGAGCTTATGCACCACACCATGAGAACAGCCCGGGCAGTAATGCATCGGGGTGTCGTTCATCAATGTTGGTTTCTTGTAAACCAGGTTTTCTGGTGATATGATATTGTTCGTCATTATTTTGTACTTTGAGTATTGCTGATAAGTTGTTTTACAGCCTCAACGATTTCTTCTGGTTCAGGAACGATTCCTCCCAAGCGTCCGAAATGTTCTACGGGGACTTTTCCATTGACTGCCAGACGCACGTCTTGTATCATTTGTCCGGCATTGATCTCGGCTACAAGTATGCCTTTACAGCGCTGTGCAAGTTCATGAAGCTGCTTCTCCGGGAAAGGCCATAGGGTGATGGGACGGAAAAGTCCTACCTTGATGCCTTGCTGACGGGCAACCTCGATACTCTTCTCTGCTACACGGGCGGCACTTCCGAAAGCCACGATGACATAGTCGGCATCTTCGATATGCTCAGTAGCATAACGCACTTCTTTCTCGCGTATGGTTTGGTATTTCTGCTGCAGATGTAGGTTGCGCTGCTCCATCACCTCTGGCTTAAGCTCGAGCGAGGTGATAATGTTGGGCTGGCGGTCTTTGCTTCTGCCTATAGTTGCCCAAGGACACTCGCGTGCGATTTCCTCTTCGGTGCGACGGGGCTTCATCGGTGGCAACACCACACGCTCCATCATCTGTCCGATGACGCCATCACTCAGTATCATGGCAGGATTGCGATAACGGAATGCCAGGGTGAAAGCCAAGTCTACGAAGTCGGCCATTTCCTGTACCGATGCCGGGGCAAGTACAATCACGTTGTAGTCGCCATTGCCTCCTCCACGCGTTGCCTGGAAATAGTCACTCTGCGAAGGCTGGATGGTTCCCAGTCCTGGACCGCCACGCTGCACATTGACGATAACGCCAGGCACTTCGGCACCTGCCATATAGGCGATGCCTTCCTGCATGAGAGCCACACCAGGACTCGACGAAGTGGTAAGCACACGCTTTCCGGCTCCGGCTCCTCCGTACACCATATTAATAGAGGCTACCTCGCTCTCTGCCTGGAGCACAACCATACCTGTCGTCTCCCAAGGCTTGAGGAGCGCAAGGGTCTCAATGATTTCTGTCTGTGGAGTGATAGGATAGCCAAAGAAGCCATCTGCTCCACATCGTATACAGGCATGGGCGATAGCCTCATTGCCTTTCATAAGTGTTACTTCTTGCTCTGCCATTGTTAGATTTCCTCCTTTTTTCGATAAACGGTGATACAACCGTCCGGGCACACGATGGCACACGAGGTACAGCCTACACAAGCCTCGGCATGCGCTGGTTCTACGTAACGATAGCCATGCACATTCACCTTCTTTTCGGCAAGCGCTATGACATCGTGAGGACAGGCCTCCACACAGAGCGCACAACCTTTGCATCGCTCTGTATCTACCACAATTGCCCCTAAAATTTTATTCTTTGTCATGGGTTATAATAATCTTTACAATAAAAGCCGAGGATATTATCGAGCATCTCCTTGGCTACGACGGCAGGGCTGTCGGGGTCAAGGGCTATGGCTTCCATATAGCAATCGAGAGCATGCTTGTAATCACCTTGTTTGCGATAGGCATTGCCCTGTAGATAATATTCCTGAGCTGTCATTTATCTGCTGATGTTCTTTTAAATTTGCTGTGCGAAATTAATAAAATAAGCTAACTAAAAAGAATTATCAGCCGAGATTTAAACTATATTAATGTTGTTTTGCGGAAAAATGCGCACACCATATTTCAGTGTGCAATTTTTAAAGAATAATGTACGTTATTTCTAATATTATATTCTATAAGAACATTCTCCGCCACTTAACGCAGCTGGCCGCGGTAAATGACGAACAATACTACACCTCGTAACAGAAGGTAGAGAACGAAGGCCAACCACAAGGCATGATTGCCCAGTAAAGGATGCAGAACGAAGAACAGAACGAAGAACGAAGCTGAGGCAATGGCGGTGGAACAGAGCATCGACTTTGACTGGGTGATACCGACAAAGATGCCGTCAAAGACGAATGCCGACATGCCCGACAAGGGAATCAGCACTGCCCACCAGAAATACGCACCGGATGCCGTTATTACCTTCTCATCACTTGTGAGTAACGAGAGAAAGTTCTCGCCACCTATTATATATAATAAGGTGAAACCGACGGCTACGCCTACACCGAACATCATCGTTCTCTTCACTACTTCCCGGAACGCCACCCTGTTTCCGGCTCCATAATACTTGCCACTCAATGCCTCTGCCGCATAGGCGAAGCCATCCATAAAATAAGAGAAGATGGTGAAAAGCGTCATCAGCAAGGTGTTGACAGCCAACACCAGCGTACTCTCGCGGGAACCTGCTGCCGTAAAGAAAAGATTCACTGCCACCAGACATACGGTACGGAGAAATATGTCCCTGTTGAGCGAGAAGAATCGTTTCAGTGGTTCGGAATCAAAGATATGGTGACGATAATCATACTTGCCCAATCTGCGATAGTAGAGGCGATAGAGCACACAAGCCATCAGAAGTCCCCACCATTGGGCGATGACCGTTCCGAGTGCCACACCTTCTACCGTCATCCTGCAGACGAAGACAAGCATCAGCGAAGCGATGATGTTCACCACGTTCTGCGTCAGCGACACTACCATCGGGATGCGGGTGTTCTGCATACCGATAAACCAACCCGTGAATCCATAAAGTCCAAGCACAGCGGGAGCACCCCAGATGCAGACATAGCAATATCTGCGAGCCAACTCCACGACATCCGCCTCAGGTGACATCGCCCACAGTCCGCATCCGATCATCCATCGCTGAAGGATAAAGAACAGCAGACCTATCCCCACACCGATACTCAGAGAGCGCACCAGGAGTCGCTGCACCTCGGCAAAGTCTCGTCTTCCCAATGCTTGCGAGGTCATTCCGCTGGTTCCCATGCGCAGGAAGCCGAACAACCAGTAGATGACATTGAAGAGCATCGAGCCCACAGCGATGGCTCCAATATAAGACGCATCACCGATATGACCGACAATGGCGACATCCACCAAACCCAAAAGCGGTACCGTGATATTGCTGATTATCGACGGTACCGCTAAATGTAATATCTTCCTATTCATTAAATCTTAAACTTCGCAGCCTGCTCCTCGATGTAAGCTGCATCGCTGAAGTAGTCGATACGCATGGCTCTGCGAACCTCATCCATGGTCTGGGCTGCAAAGGCACGGGCATCCTCACTGCCCTTCTTCAGGATGTTGAACACCTCAGGAATATCCTGCTCGTACTCATGACGGCGGGCACGGATAGGAGTAAGCATCTTGTTGAGCACACTGTTGAGGAATTTCTTACAGGTTCCGTCACCGATACCTCCCTTCACATACTGAGCCTTCAACTCGTCGAGATTCTGGAACTCTGGCCAGAACTCAGCGAAGTCCTCGGGTGTAGAGAATGCCTCGAGATAAGTGAACACGGCATTGCACTCCAGATGTCCTGGTTCTTCCATACTCATACGTGGAGCACCGTTCGACATCTTCTTCACCTTCTTCCATACCGTCTTCTCGTCGTCGCTCAGATAGATGCAGTTGCCAAGACTCTTACTCATCTTCTCTTTACCGTCGGTACCTGGAAGACGACGGCAAACCACATTCTCAGGGAGCATGATCTCCGGCTCTACAAGCACAGGAGCGTAAATCTGATTGAAACGGCGCACCAACTCACGTGTTACCTCCAGCATTGGTTCCTGGTCTTCACCTGCAGGAACGGTTGTAGCTTTGAAGGCTGTGATGTCAGCAGCCTGACTTACTGGATAGCAGAAGAAGCCAAGAGGAATGTTGGCCTCGAAGTTGCGCATCTTGATCTCGGTCTTCACCGTTGGGTTGCGCTGAACACGAGATACGCTGATGAGGTTCATCAAATAAGTGGTGAGCTCGGCAAGCTCAGGAATCATACTCTGAATATAGAGTGTGCACTTATGTGGATCAAGGCCTGCAGAGAGGTAATCGAGAGCCACTTCAGTGATGTTCTGACGTATCTTCTCTGGGTTGTCTGCATTGTCAGTAAGAGCCTGCACATCGGCCATAAACACGAACATCTTGTCGAAGTCGCCTGCATTCTGCAGTTGTACTCGGCGCTGCAATGAGCCGATGTAATGCCCCAAATGGAGCTTGCCTGTTGGACGGTCGCCCGTCAATATTATCTTTCCCATATTATTACGATTGTTTCTGTTATACGAAAAATAGTCAGCCTGTCTGCTATTTTTAGTGCAAAGGTACAGCAAAAAGGGCAAAACACAAAATAAATAGTTACTTATTTTGTGTTTTTGCCCCTTACGCGTCACTTACCATGTATATTTTAATCGGCAAATCACAGTTGTGACAGCGAAAACAAATTACTTCTTGGTGATCACTACTTGTTTCTCATTGAAAGCACTGCAAGCATCTACCAACTTCAAGACTTTGTCCCAGTTGGCTACAGGTTCCTCACGATGCAAGAAACTCTTGCTTACATGCACTATGATCTTGCCAGCCCCGGCACTTGCCTTCACCGCGAACTCGCCACAATCGTTGCTGACGGTGGTATTCAGTTTCTTCAATGACTCAGCTGAAGCCTGATAGCCTTTGGGCAAAGCCACCTCTATATTCCACTCATCAGCAAATGCCATTTTACGCCAGATACGATCCTTGCGGATGCGGTCATTGCCTTCCAGTTTCATCTGCTCTCCTATCAGCTTGCCCACAGCCAGCATCATGCTGCTTCCTGCACGTTTCACCAATCCTTCCATCTCGTAATCAACATGATAAACGAAGTCTGCGCTGTCTTTTCGGATGCCCACACAATCGAGTCCATAACCATTTACCTTGACTGGCTCCGCTTCATGATAGCCTTTTATCTCTTCCTTGAACTGGTCGGGTTGCTCCTTTTGCTTGTACTCGGCAAAGTCAGACTTCATGACGGAAGCATCTTTCTTCAAGAAAGCACTATAAGGATCAGACTCATCATACTTCAAATAACGCCAAAAAGCGGCAAGATGGTCGGGACCATACAGATAATAATCTGGCGAGCTAACCATTTGTCCGTATTCTTTCTGTGCGCCAGAATAGTCTATGCTGCGGTGAATATTCATCTTGGTACCATCGATGTTGACCTTAATGGTGACGACAGACTTGTTAGTGGCAGCTGTACTTACAGGGATTTCGAATGGCGCATCAACATCCTGCATATATGCCTTACGCCCCTGGAACTTATAAGGGATGTCCGATGCCACCTTAGGAAAGGTACCAGGGAAATAATACAGGTTGGTTCCCTTGAGGCGGAAGAACCAAGTGGTAGAATTATAGTTGATGAGCTTGTCGACAGGCAATTCGCCAACAGCAGTCGTGATGCCCATTTCCACTTCTACCCCTAACTTACGCAAGAAGTTGGGCACACGGTTGAAGGCTTCTTGGCTTGTTCCACCAGTAACATATTCATAAGCATAAATACGGTCTGCTTTCTCGTCGGCAGGCATCGACTCATCCTTGGCCGACTTATACACACTGCGTTTCTGCGCAGAAAGACCTGCTGCCGAATAGCCGTTCTTGCTAACATAAGACTTCATCAGCTTCCAGTCATCTTGTAGGATGGGCGCAACATCAGGGTTAGCTCGAACACCTTTCTGACGCATGGCCTTCTCGACCACCATGGTCTTCGACTTAGTGGGCGTAATGTACATCAAAACATAAGGAGACTGCAAGGAAGAGTTATACCAAGCAGACGGCTCTCCATCGACAGGTTGGTCCATCACAAAATCAAGCACGGCGTTTTTATCCTTGTCCGTGGTCTGCTTAAATTCGGGAGCCCCATTCATCGAGCGATAAACCGTAGACAAACTTTGGTCTAACACGCAATGCACTCTGCTATAAAGAATCGGCTCGTCTTGGCGAAAATAAAAAGTAAAAGGATCCAACCGCTGTTCCTGCGTGTCAATCTGGTCGAGAGAAAATACGTCAATACAGTCGCCGACCTCCAATCCTGGCACGGCAATCTTCTGGCTCAAGTCCTTGCCTTTCTTACCTTCCTTGACATCCACATAGTCATCGAAGTCGACCACTTGCACCTTGCCGTCTTTCTTCAACACACGAATACCCAGGACGGTATTGGTCTTATTGTGATATGCCCCTACCCACTTTTTTGATTTCGTGCGGAAAGAAAACTCAGAATAATCCTTCAAGGCTTTCTTGTCGTTGAGTTGTATCAGCATACGCTCCATGTCTTCGCAGTCTATCTGACGTGTCAGACGGAGGTTAACAAACAATTCCGTTGTTGCCTTACGGTAATAATCGGTACTCAACTCCCGGTAATAAGAGAGGATAACAGCCGATTCGTTCTTGTACTTCGCTGGCACTGTGCGTTTCTTGAAGTCAGCAGGAGTATTGTCCCACACTTCTTGACGCACTTTCTGAGCCAACTTGAGGTAATCAGCCTTGTCGTCAGCCTTAACAGGCAAACATACGAGTTGCATTGCCAAAAGGAAGAAAGCAACTCCCATCATTCTCACATGTTTCATAGTTCAACCTTTAAAATGTATAACATTGCTTATTTAGTTTGCAAAACAACTTGCTCGTTGCAGGCATCATTCCATTCGGAAACCATTTTGTTCCATGCCGGAATATCCTTCAAGGCTACTCGCCTGTTCTTGATGACATACTCCTTTTTCATGACGACACGATTGCCTTGTTTGGAAAACGTACAAGACAAGTCAACCCAATGGGTATGCGACGCAAAAGGAGCAGGGAGTTCCTGCACACGCATTCCTTTTGGTACAGAGAGACTGACCTTGCGCACATTCTTCAGTTTCATACCTATCATATAGTCGGAAACCCGCTTGGTAGTATCTACTTTCTCCAACAACACATCTTTGTCCTGATTCATATCCACATAGAGGTATTGGTCTGCCGACACTCCCACGTTTCCTTTATAAAAAGAGGAAGAGATGGCGAGCTGTTCGTCTTGGGGCCTACTACCTTTGAGCACCACATCCCTCATTTCGTCCTTATTGCCGTCCATTCCCAACAAACGAGACAGGAATTGCTGTCTGTCATCTTGCGCAGCTGCGTCGTATGCCGACAAGACCATGGCTTTCATATCTCCTTTCCAAGAAGAATTCAGAGTGCCCTTCATGGCATAATTGCCATCCTTCTCTACGGAAAGTGCACAATCGTATTCCACAGATGAGGAACAAGCTTCCTGGGGCAATGTGGGCAACGTATAGACCCGGCATCCTTCTCCTTCTTCCACCAAAGCCTGTCGTCCCTGAATATTTGTAGGAATATACCCTAAGGGTATGTAAGAATTGGTGGCATCAAGATAATAGGGTTTACCCTGATAGAACACTGTGCATATCGCATGATTGACAGAGGAAATGGTGGGTACTTCATGCGATGTATAAGGAATGTCATCTGTTCCGATATCTGTCTGTCGCGCATCAAAACCCTGAGCCTTCAACAAGGTTTTCAGCAAGAGCGACATGGCCTTACAGTCACCATATCGCTTACGGATCGTTTCGGCAGGAGTGGCTGGCTGATGGGCAGAAACGCCGGCCTCGTATGCCAAATAGCGTATGTGGCTTTGCACCCAGGCAAAGGTGTTGGCAATTTTCTCCTTGTCACTCTTTGCTCCTTGGGCTATCTCTGCAAGGATTTCCGCTTGGTTGGGAATCGTACAGTCGACATCTGCCATTTTCTTAGACCAAGCGAACATATCCTGTTCATCCTTGAACGAACCTATTACGAGCAAATGAGGAACAGTATAGCCCCAGGCTGGAGCTCCCTCCTCGGAAACTGGCACAGACAAGCCGTGCATGACATAGGTAAACACGGAGTCGCCAGCCTCATCGGCCACAGCTGTCTTGACCACATCGGCAGGAAGATTACACTCCTTGAGATGATATTGAGATAAAGCCTTCGGTATAACCACCTGGACGGTTTTGTTCTCTACATAGTAGTCTTCCGGAAAAGTGATTCTTGTGAAATAAACAGCATCGGTAAAGGTTCGTGCAAAAGAGGCCTTCAAAATCTTACCCACCTTGGGTATCCGATAATTGAAATAACAGACCTTGGTGTCATCAAAGAAGATATTCTCAGGTGTAGCTGACTTATATTGTGCCGTACCCTTGGAGGAAGCTTTGTCCAAACGGATAAAATCTCCATAGTAGACATTCGGCTGAACAAGTGCTGCATATTTTGTCACGCCATATTCCAAATCCGTTGTATTCGAGATGACAGGAATACCATCGGAATTCACCTTAAACTTATACCGATCCACACAGTTTACTATATGCACATTGTCGTCCACGCCTTGAGCCGCAGCAGACAATACGCTCAGAAAACACAGATAAATAAATACAGGTTTTATTGTCATCAGATTGGTGTTATGAATTAAATGCCCCCCCGAAGTATAAAACAAAGGAAGGGCATTTTATATATTATTCAAGTTTCGCAAGTTCAATCACTTAGAACTCTGCGTTCTTAGGAGTACGTGGGAAAGGAATTACGTCACGGATGTTCTGCATACCTGTAACAAAGAGAATCAGGCGCTCGAAACCGAGACCGAAACCAGCATGAGGACATGAACCATACTTACGGGTGTCGAGATACCACTCCATATCCTTCATTGGGATGTTGCGGTCCTTGATCTCGCCCATCAGCTTGTCATAGCTCTCCTCACGGACAGAACCACCGATGATCTCGCCTATCTGTGGGAAAAGCACATCGGTACCCTGAACGGTCTGACCGCTCTTGCCACCGAAGCCACTCTCCTCCTCGTCTATCTTCATATAGAAAGCCTTGATGGCCTTAGGATAGTTGGTCATGATGACTGGCTTCTTGAAGTGCTCCTCTACCAAGAAACGCTCGTGCTCTGAAGCCAAGTCGTCGCCCCACTCACATGGGAACTCAAACTTCTTGCCATTGGCAATAGCCTCCTGCAAGATGCGGATACCTTCAGTATAGGGCAGATGAACGAATTCGGAGTTCAGCACACTTTCCAATCGGGCAATCAGACCCTTGTCGATCATCTTGTTCAGGAATGCAAGATCGTCCTTGCAGTTGTCGAGTGCCCAGCGGATGCAGTACTTGATGAAATCTTCCTCCAGTTCCATCAAACCAGCCATGTCCAGGAATGCCACCTCAGGCTCTACCATCCAGAACTCTGCCAGGTGGCGGGGAGTATTACTGTTCTCTGCACGGAAAGTTGGACCGAATGTATAAATAGCACCAAGGGCTGTGGCACCCAACTCGCCCTCCAACTGACCTGAAACGGTCAATGAAGTCTGCTTGCCGAAGAAATCATCAGAGTAGTCTATCTTGCCATCCTCTGTCTTCTTCAGGTTGTAGAGGTTCTTGGTAGTTACCTGGAACATCTGACCTGCACCCTCGCAGTCGCTGGCTGTGATGAGAGGTGTATTGAAATAGAAGTAGCCATGCTCGTGGAAGTAGGTATGGATAGCCATCGCCATGTTATGACGAATACGCATCACGGCACCAAAGGTGTTGGTACGGAGGCGAAGGTGAGCATACTGACGCATGTACTCAAAGCTCTGACCCTTCTTCTGCATAGGATAATCGTTTCCGCAGAGACCGTAAATTTCAATGCTTTCGCACTGGATTTCAACACTCTGTCCGGCGCCCTGACTTTCAACCAAAGTACCTACTGCACTGATGCAGGCGCCAGTGGTAATCTGACGGAGCTGATTCTCATCGACCTTGGATGGGTCGACTACTATCTGAATATTATTAATAGTAGAACCATCGTTAAGAGCGATAAAATCGACTGCTTTGCTACTACGATGGGTACGCACCCATCCCTTTACATTCACGATTGAGCCATAGGCTGTGCTCTTGAGCAAGTCTACAACTTTAGTTCTTTTTACTGTTTCCATTGTTAATATTATGCTTCAAGGAGTTAAAGAAGTTAAGGAGCTAAGGAGTCAACTCCTTAACTCCTTAACTTCATATTATTGTTTCTTATTCAAAAGCACCCATGCGGAGCATGTCAACTTCCTTCTCTGTCAGGAAGCGCCAGTCGCCACGACGGAGGTTCTTCTTAGTCAGACCGGCAAACTGTACACGGTCGAGCTTGGTGACACGATAGCCAAGGCTCTCGAAAATACGACGAACGATACGGTTCTTGCCACTATGGATCTCGATACCCACCTGTGCCTTGTCGTTGTCATCAGCATACTCTACTGCGTCTGCCTTGATCTCGCCATCCTCAAGAGTGATACCGTCACGAATCTGCTGCAGGTCGTGAGCTGTCACGTTGCGGTCGAGATGTACGTGATAAACCTTCTTCTTCAAGAACTTAGGATGGGTAAGCTTGCTGGCCAGGTCGCCATCGTTGGTCAAAAGAAGCACACCTGTAGTGTTGCGGTCAAGACGGCCTACTGGATAAATACGCTCTGGACAAACATCCTTCACGAGATCCATCACTGTCTTGCGCTGCTGAGGATCGTCGCTTGTTGTCACATAGTCCTTTGGCTTGTTGAGAAGCACGTAAACCTTCTTCTCCAAGCTGACAGGAGCATCGTGGAACTTCACTTCGTCGGTACGCAGAATCTTGGTTCCCAACTCGGTTACTACCTCACCGTTGACAGTAACCACACCTGCCTGAATAAACTCATCAGCCTCACGGCGTGAGCAGATACCGGCATTGGCGAGGAACTTGTTCAAGCGCAATGGCTCGTTAGGATCGATGTTCTCCTCCTTATATTCAATACGCTTCTTGAGATTATATTTTGCATTGGGATCGTAGCCTGGTGTGTGTGGACGACCATAACCGCCACGGTTGTTGTAGCCACCGCCCTGTGGACGACCATATCCGCCACGGTTGTTGTTGTAGCCACCGCCTTGTGGACGACCATAACCGCCCTGCTGACGAGACTGATAACCGCCACGGTTGTTGTTGTAGCCACCACTCTGTGGACGACCATAACCGCCCTGCTGACGAGGCTGATAGCCACCCTTTTCATCATTGTTGTTGAAACGAGGACGATAACCACCCTGTGGACGATTCTGATATCCGCCACGGTTGTTATTGTAGCCACCACCCTGAGGACGACCATAACCGCCCTGCTGACGAGGCTGATAACCACCACGCTGCTGATAACCACCTTGGCGATGCTCACCATTATTCTGCTGAAGAGCCATTCCGAAACCTTCTGGGCGGAATCCACCTTCACTGCTGCGATCGCTGCTGTAAGCACGCTGCGAGTTGATACGAGGACGCTGTGGGCGTCCGTTACTGCGATAATTTTTCTGATAACCGCCTGCTGGGGTATAACCCTCACGGGCACCTTCATTCGCAGTCGATTCGCTCTGAGGTTTGTTGTCAAATTCTGAATCCATTTTCCTTTTTCTTTCTTAAAAGCCTCACGGCTGGGTTAATAACTTTTTTTTAAAAATAATTCTTTTAGTTCTTTATATATATATGGTATATGATAAATACTTCGATAGGTAGCGATTGGGAATTGAAGATTAATATCTGTTAGATTCCTGTATAGTTGCTGGGGGTGATAGCCATCAGTTCTGCCTTCACACTGTCGCTCACATTCAAGCCCTGGATGAACTCATGAATGGTCTCCTCGGTCATGTGCTTGTTGGTGCGGGTAAGCGCCTTCAATGCCTCATAAGGATGTGGGTAAGCCTCGCGACGCAAGATGGTCTGAATGGCTTCTGCCACTACTGCCCAGGTGTTGTCGAGGTCTTCCTGCAACTTCTCTTCATGAAGAATGAGCTTGCGAAGTCCCTTCAAAGTGCTCTGAATGGCAATCACACTGTGACCGATAGGTACACCGATGTTACGCAATACGGTACTGTCGGTGAGGTCGCGCTGCAGACGGCTTACAGGAAGCTTCTGTGCCAGGAACTGGAGTATGGCATTGGCTATGCCCAGGTTGCCCTCGCTGTTCTCATAGTCTATAGGATTCACCTTGTGAGGCATGGCACTTGAGCCTACCTCGCCAGCCTTGATCTTCTGCTTGAAGTAATCCATAGAGATATACATCCAGAAGTCGCGGTCGAGGTCGATAATAATGGTGTTGATACGACGAACGGCATCGAAGATGGCACCCAAATAGTCGTAATTGCTGATCTGTGTGGTGTACTGCTCACGCTCCAAGCCCAGCTTCTCGCTGACAAACTTATTGCCGAAAGCACGCCAGTCGTACTGAGGATAAGCCACATGGTGAGCATTGTAATTGCCGGTAGCACCACCAAACTTGGCAGTCACCTTGCATGCCTTCAAACTGTTGAGCTGCTCGGTAAGACGATAGACATACACCATAATCTCCTTGCCCAAACGGGTTGGAGAGGCTGGCTGACCATGAGTCTTGGCAAGCATTGGTACATCCTTCCACTCATCGGCATAGGTCTGCAACTGAGCTATCAACTCCTCTACCTGTGGATAGAAAACATCCTGAAGTGCTTCCTTCACAGAAAGAGGCACACTGGTATTGTTGATGTCCTGAGAGGTCAAACCGAAATGGATAAACTCCTTGTAAGCATCCAATCCGCCAATCTTATCAAACTCTTCCTTGATAAAATACTCTACAGCCTTGACATCGTGGTTGGTAACCTTCTCGATATCCTTGACACGCTGCGCATCATTCTCATCAAAGTTCTGATATATCTCACGCAAACGAGCAAACAAAGCAGAATCGAATGAAGCAAGTTGCGGCAAAGGCAACTCACACAAAGTGATAAAATACTCAATCTCTACACGAACACGATATCGTATGAGCGCATACTCGGAAAAATAATTTGCGAGTGGCTCTGTCTTTCCCCTGTAACGTCCATCTATAGGGGAAATAGCTGTAAGTAAATCTAAATTCATAACCAATACGTATTATTTATAGGGTGCAAAGGTAAAAAAAATCAATGAAAAAGCCGAACAAATAATGATAAATTAGCTTAAAAAGAAAAAAAAGTCTTGCAACTTTTATGTTGCAAGACCTTCATTTGTGGGCGTTGACGGATTCGAACCGCCGACCCTCTGCTTGTAAGGCAGATGCTCTAAACCAGCTGAGCTAAACGCCCTTACTTTTCGTAAGCGGTTGCAAAGGTACTAACATTTTTTGTATCCACCAAACTTTTAGCCAACTTTTTTCATTTTTTCTGCAAAAAAGTTGTTTTTACTATCTTTTTTGCCTCTTTTCGCCCTTCAAAAGTCAGAAACGCCACCTTTTCATCGTGGATATAAACCCTTGTTGTTTCCCATGAAGTGCGGGTGAATATGTTTGCTGTTATGTTCATCACTACCAGCATAATCTCTATCGTTATTAGCTGTATATAAATAAGAGTCAGTTTCAATCAACTCTTTTTGATAGTCTGACAAAATTAAATCTATATTTTGGCAATCTTCAACTACTGGCCAATTTCGTGCATCAGCATAGTTTATAGGGCCAAAAGTCAGCTTTGCAAGCTGATTACAGTCTTTAAATGCACCAGAATAAAGTTTATTAAGACTCGGTGCTTCTACTACAGTGAGATGTTCGCAATAATTAAAAGCATATTTCTTAATTTCTTTTACGTCAGGCATTTTGACAGACTTAAGTTGCGACATCTCTTCGAATGCCTTTTCTGGAATAGTTTCTACACCAATAATGGTCAACTCAATTGTACCCTCGTCGTTAGGAGCGACATTTCTAATGGCATCTGTTATTTTAGAAAAGTCATTAAAATCTTTAGCCAAATTGAGTGTTATGTCAGTTTTTCCTGCAGCCAAAGCTTGTTTTATAATTAATTCCGGTGTGAGTATGGAGGCATCGCCACCTTTAATAGCATCGCCAGTACCCCAATCCTCAACTCTTACACTTCCTATTGTAGCTTTATCCTTACCTATTTTTACATCATAGGTATAGCTCTTGGCTTTTTCAAGAGCAGGAATTCCAGTTACATACAGTTCTTTAGTCTGAGTTGCGTTGCCCTCACCATCATTGTATGTCACAGTGAGTTTCAGGAAATTCTCTGCATTATTGCCTGCTCCAGGAGATACCAAAGCATAGAATACATTGCTGCCATTTTCTTCTTTTTTATAAGTTTTGATGGCTGCGTAGCTGTCACTTTCTCCTGCAGGAACTTTCAGCTTAGAATAAACTTCTACGGCAGAAAGCGTAGGGTTAAGATCTTTGAACTCATCTCCAAACCCGCTTACTTTGACAATGACGCGAGCCGTCTGACGTTCAAAGTTCAATGTCAACTGTCTGTCGGAAGGTATATATGCCTTTTCTATAGCTTCTCTGCTTATCATATAATCTGACTTCTCTATTTTGTCAACTGTAGATTGGTCTGCTGAGACATAACCTACAGAGAAAGAATTGGTGGTACTTTCATCCGCCTTCTCAGGATAACAAGCCTCGAAAGCCTGGGCATTACCCGTCCAGACCAGATAGTCACCAGCATTCGCAGGTGCCCATACCTCGCCCGTCTTCTTATAAATCACGGTTTTACCCTCAGTCGTTACGCTGATGGCATCGTTCTCATTAAAACTCTGTTGTTCCGCTTCTGTACCCAATGGATTACTACGGGTAAAAATGCTGTTTCCACCAACGTTGGCAGTAATCTTCACCTCATTGGCAGCAGTGTTAGTGCCCTGCTCGTCATCTGTAGAGCAAGCGGCAAGCATTGCTATAACTGCAAATGCTCCCATATATCTTGTAATCTTCATATCTTGTCTATTTTAAATGTCAAACAATTCTTTAATCAGTCTCTTTTTCGGTAATGGTTTCTTCTCCCCAAGGTTTCGCACTTATGGCGCCCCCTTGCACTACATCCTTACCAACCAACAGATGCAACTCATATTTTTTACCAGATTCAAATAGCGCATTGTCGGTGCCAGTCCAGATGTAATCAGTGCCATCCACCTTAAACTTAATACATAATTGTCCTGCGTAAACTCTCTGCGGAATCACAATGGCAGAATATTTGAAGGTGGCATGGTCGGTTGTTTTATCAGCCTTCGTGAATGCTACAGTTTCAGGAGTAATGGCTTTTGATGCCATGCCGTCAAATTGAACACTTATAGGGTCTGCTGCAAAATTCACCTTACTGCGGATGAGGGTGCCATCCACCTTGACATCAGTTACGGTTGCTGACGTAACAGGCTTTTCTTCATCCTGATTAAACTGGTCTCTCAACTCGATAGTGAGATTCAGCTGACTGAGGAGATGGGTGAATGTGACATCAACCGCTTTGCTGGTATTCAATTCCAAACCAGGCGTGAATCCTGTTTGCTTATATACAATAAGGTCGGATGAATAGTCTTCAGCATTGCTTTGGTCTTCTTTTACAGAAAAGGCATAATCAGTCTTTCCGAAGACTTTAACTTTGCCACTTGCATCTTCTGTAGTCTCCTGATATGGCGCATAAGCCAGAATATCAACAGCGGTAGTTGAATTCTGCCACAACATCTGGGTAGCAGGAATCCAATTGCTGCCTTCCTTTGTTACCTTGACGTTATCATAGGTATATGTTTCGCTATTAGCATTCTTGATGCAGAAGCCGAACGAACTAAGCTTATCTGTGCTGTTTCCGTAAGAGGCACGGGTATTCATGCCATCTACGCTTGTCATGATTCTAACCACATTATCCATTGGATAATTGCTCTGTGCCAAATCCTCATCGTTGGAGCAGCTGGCAAAAACTGCCGTTGCCAAAGCTGCCATTGTTAATATTTTAATTGCTTTCATATTGTCGAATTTTATGTTTTAATTTTAAGAAAGTTAATCGTAAGCCTCACCCTTGATAGGTTCGCCTGTAGAACCCCAGTCGGAGATGTTTACATCGCCAAGTTTTATGATATCACGTCCTACCTCCAGGTTGATGGTAGTAATCTTGCCACTCTCAAACTTGAAAGGTGTGCCGTTGTCGTAGATGAAGTCCTTTCCGCCAATGGTGATGGTAATCTTCTGAACACCATCCTGCGGGATGATGATGGAAGCATATTTCTTGTTGGCAGTTAAAACCGGCATGTCGAAGTCTGCTTTATCTTCTGCTACAGCAGATGGGGTGACAACCTTGGTCAGATAATTGACGGTTGCTTTTTTTGCGGCATTGCCTACAGCTACCTTATCTACGGTAGGTCCCTCTGTTCCCCATTGATTCTTATAGGTAAGGTTCACCACAAGTTTTGCCATTACATGGGTAAAGGTAAGAGGAACTGTTTGCGGTTCATCGACATTATAGGATAAGCCATCTTTGTTGACTGCCACCAAGAGGTCGCTTTCCACTTGCTTTGTCTCATCGAATGTATATTCTCCGGCAGAAAGGTCGGATATTGCTGAAATAGGGTATACACCGATGAAATAATGCTTGTCGCGGTTGTTCTTCCAAAGCATCTGTGGATTGGATATCCATGAGCCGTTTGTCAGCTTATTGATGGCGTTATTCACCACACGCTCGCGTGTCTCTGGAGCAACAGTTGCATCGCCAGTCCAGGCATACACACTGATTTCATCACCCTCCTCAAAGGTTTGACCGCCATTCGCATTTGTGCCAACACGTGTCATATTGCCGATACTGGTAGAAACGGTGATATACTTGGAGGTCTCGCCTCCGATACCATTCTCGTTGTCAGAACAACTTCCCAATGTCAAAACCATTGCCATCAGGGCAAAGAGATAAGTCTTCTTTTTCATTGTCTTTTACTATTTTATGTTTATATTCTTGTTTTGATTCTTGCGTAAATGAGAGGGGCGCTTAATCTTCTGGATTCAGGATTTCACCACGATAAATCCATTCCTCAGTCCAATCATCTATCTTCGTGCTCGTAAGATACATGTAAGGTTTCATCTCCTCAAATTCCAAGTTTATCTTGTACTTGCCGCCAGACTTCATGACAGGAGCTTCGATGTCGTAGTTGCTAACTACTCCCCCAGGAGAAATCAGTTGGATAAACAACTTGGTGGTATGTAAACCGTTGGCTGTCGGCATCAAGCGTAATGTTTCCGTTTTTAAAGTTTCGCCAGGCACTGCGATTCTCAAAGGTATATCACACTCTTCCTTGGTATAGCTTGCCGTCCCGAATGTTCCATCCTCATTCTTTTGCAGGGGAAGGAGTCCGGTTGCCACATTCAGAACCTTGCCTATCATTGCAAAATTGTCAGGAACTCCTTCAATGAAGATGGTCAATTCTGCAAGTATATGGCGCATTTCATTTTTTGTTATGTAGTTGACATTTGATTTGTCAATACCGATGTCCGTGACTCCATAATAGGCATGGTCGGGAGAGGCACTTGGATTGGACAATCCAAACATGAGTTGGTTCATGTTGAGGGTCGCCCTTGTAGCCTCACCGATAAAAAACGGTTCTATAAGGTTGGTGGCAGCCAGAATCTGATAATGCCCTACAGGAAGAGCAAAGCGTTGGCTTGCTACCTCCTGCGCACTGCCATAATGTTTTTCCTCTACTAAAGAACCGTCATCGGCATTGAATATCCAGAGTTTCACGTCCTTCACTTCCGTACCTTGGTCGGCTTCATCCGCCCAAGTGAGCGATACTGACAAACCACCCTCATCCTCACCATCATGAACATTATGGTCACAACTTGCCAACAGGCATGGGACGCATAACAGCACCCATAACCAAATATTAAATC
>ENA-ORMS01000548-ORMS01000548.1-human-gut-metagenome-genome-assembly--contig:-NODE-548-length-37311-cov-10.435473_pt1 | contig 37311 bp, 35 predicted proteins | sample MGYA00242104_ERZ508997 | MGnify/ENA primary metagenome ERZ508997 (study PRJEB26280, sample SAMEA2338704) | human gut metagenome | biome: human gut; feature: human-associated habitat; material: faeces... | reverse complement strand
TTATAGTTGCTAAGCGACTATAAGCTACATGTTGCTGCCGCGGGTTAAAAAACCGCCCCCCAATTAGGCAGATAAATTGCAGTTTATTAAACCGAGTTTACCCACATGAAGCGTTACAGAGCCTTAATGTTTTAGTAACGATTTGGTTCGTAATATTTGGATATAACGGTGGGGGTTCCAGTTCTGTGTTCTCAAAACAGACAGAAAAGCCCCCATTATTGTTGTTAATATAAAGCTCTGATATTTTATGTATTCCTCCCTCTCGGCATCCAAGCCGAGGGTATCTCCTTGTCACCTTTCGTTCCTCCCACACCCATATTCCTCAGTTTTATCATCCACTGATTGCCCTTTCTGTATTCTCCCTCCACACGAAACACGGTATCTGTCTGTCCTTTCAGTATCACATACCGCTCCATGAACAGAAACACATGGTCGTTGGCTACACAACTCCAGTCTTGTATGGGTATTCCAGCCAACTGGCGGTTCTTGTAAAAATAGTAGTTGAAGCCTACACGCAGCATCTCCATAAAACCTACACGCTCCACTGTGGGACGCTTGTCAAACTCCTGCATGGTGTACAGGTTCACCCATATCGTTTCGTCCTCACCGAGAAAGACTACCTTGGCGACGTTGTCGTCCGACAGTTGTACCTGTTTCAGTCCGTGGAGGATGATGTGGTGGTTGTTATTGCAGATGGCATACTCACCTTGACTGAGAAGTTCGCATACATAGGCATCCTTACCATTAAACTCTTCGCCCTTGTTTCTGCCCACGCCGTAGTACATATAAGTCACTACGTGTTCCTCGCCCCAGCGGTCTTTGCGTATGAGTCCCTGCTCCTGCACCTTGCGCTTACCACCTGTGATATATTCTGGTTCATTGGCATATATCTCTTTCAATCCGTTATAGGCGTATTCGTTGGCATAGCAGTACATCTCCGTCACGCCGTCTGTTTGTCTGTCCCAGGGATATTTCCTGCCCACATACACCATGCGCTCATTATTGGTGTGCAATAGCCAATATCGTGCGGTCTCATTTTCTCCTTCACTGACTAACTGCCACCCCATGCGCACTTTATTGGTAGAATTATACAGTCCCTGCGGCTCTTCGGTACGGATATAGCGTCCGCCCCCCATATAGCCGCTCCGCATCTTCTCCATGTGTGGCGTAGTGCGGAACACATATAGCAGTTCTCTCAGACGTTGTGATACATCTGGCTCGTCATGGCGCGCTATCACCACCATTTCGGTATGGCGGTCATTGGTTATGTCATCTGACTTGTACTTGCTGCTGAATGTCCCCAATATGCGTATGGACATATCTCGTTCTCTAACGATATCGCCTTTTCCTGCTTGTCGTCCCAAGAACATAGCGCTCCAATCCCAGTCAGTGGTGGGCAATCCGAACAGGCGGTAAAGCCCCACGTTGTCCAACAGCGTGCAGCACTCCTTGCCCTTTGCTACACGCAGTCCGCGCCCCACCATTTGCAGATACTTCGCCAACGACAGCGTTGGACGTGCCAACTGGATAAACTCCAGATCGGGACAGTCAAAGCCTTCACCGAATAAGTCCACATTCACCAATATTTGAATTTCTTTCGGTGTTTCGTCTTGTCCAACAGTCGTAATAAGGCTTAGTGAGGCACAGTAAGGCTTATCACCTGCGCTTCCCTCCTTGAACAGTTCTATCATCCTCCTTCGTTCCTCCTTCGGTGTCTTCGAACTTATCGCCACGGCTGCCAATCCTTGCTCTCTGTAGTATTCGGCTATATGCTCTGCGTGTTCTATATTGATGGCATACACGATGCCTTTCTTACCTGCCGCAAAATCCTTTATGGTCTGATACAACCGCTCAATGGATGGCTTGCAGTCCAGCACCTCCTGCATCTCTGCAATGTTATAGTCACCGTCTGCGGCGCGCTTCTCTAATCCGTCTATCTTCTTTTGGTCTTCACTATTAGGATTGAGCGAAATATAGTCAAAGTCGGACAGGTAGCCTTCCTTGATAAATTTAGGTATCGAGTGGGAACACAGCAGTACTTCAAACAAATCGGTAAATCCTCGTTTGGTCAGTCGGCAAGGAGTCGCGGTCACGCCCAACTTCTTGGCATTGGGATAGGCGTTCATCACCTCTTCGTAGGTCTTAGCCACGGCATGATGTGCCTCGTCTATCACGATGAGTGATGGTCTTTCCTCCAGCTCTTGATAGTGTCTTGACAACCACTGTATAGAGAAAACTTCTATAACGCTTAATTTTTCTCTCTCAGCATCAAGAGAAGTTCCTAATCGTCTTTCAAGCGTTTCCTTTATCTGCTCTACTAATTCACGCCGATGTACCATAATCCACACACATGGATTCTTCACTCTTCGTTCTTCTCTCTTCACTACTTCCGAAATCAGAACGGTCTTTCCTGTTCCAGTAGGCATCTGTACCATCACAGATTGATGCGTCACAAACGCATCCTCTATCTGCCGTAACATATCCTTCTGGTATTCGTACAACTGTATTTCTTTTCTCATTTGTGTCTTTCCCACAAATTATCATCTACGCATCAAATCAATTTCATGCGCTTTATCTCTTCCATTTACAGGAAATTCTTTCATCTAATTATTCTGCTTCATTTTAGTATATAGTCATTAGCTTCCCATTAAAAATGGGGCACAAATGAATTTAGAAGATTAGATGTTCATCTCTTTCATCACTCGTTCAACCTCCTCCAAAGGTACATTCAGCATACGCGACACATAAAGCGGAGTTATCTCTTCCATTCTACCAGATTGTCGTTCCATGCCAATCAAATACTCAATATTCTTTTTAAGGTCACCCAAACTGTTGGAGAATGTAGGAGCTGTTTTGTCTTCCGTTTCCTTTGCTTTAAAAGCATCAAATGTCTCACTTCCATCCTCGCCATACTTTCCGTCCTTTGCCTCATAAATGACAGACGGCTCTAAGACTTCCACTGTATGCCATGCACCAGGAGGTATCACACAGCCATAATTTCCAATGGTAGGGTCAAGATGGATGCGTTCTCTCTCCTTGCCATTTTCGTCATAGATTACCTCTACAAGTTTACCACACAACAACAATACATTCTCATTGCTATTTGGATGTCTATGAATGGGAACAACGGTTCCTGGCAGCAATGCGTTCAGAATACGTTGCGAGTTATCATCTGACGATGTACGTAAGTCGTAGCTCTGACGCAAGCGCGGATTTTTTACAGCCTGTTCAAAAAGCTTGCCTAAAAATTCTTTGTTTATCTCCATTATCGTTAGTCATTAGGTAATCTGTTTGCTTTACGAGGTACAAAAAGGAAGGAACAGAATTGCCAAAGCAGTGAAAGCAAACCAAAATTGTTTGAGTTCTGCCGAGTCGTGATGGCATTCGGTGAAATCAATTTCCAAATTGCTACTATAACATTTCTCATTATGCGTATAGTTATCATACGAATGAGCGATTAACAGACATCTATGCAACCAGCACATCACGTCCATTAATCGCTTATCAATCAAATACTTATCTTACAATTGCTTCTTTGATGCTTTCAACAATATACTTCACATCATCATCTGTCACATACGGACCAGCTGGCAGACAGAAGCCTACTTTGAAGAGATCTTCTTCAATACCATTGGTATATACAGGAGCACCCTCATACACGGGTTGTTTGTGCATCGGCTTCCATACCGGACGACACTCAATCTTCTTGCCCAGCATGAATACACGCAATGCCTCTACATTTTCGTTAGGCTGACAGTCGGTTGTTGCTGAATCAACGGCATGGATTACACCTGCTGCACCACCAACGGCAGTCTTGATAACTTCCTTGTAAGCGTTCTCTTGTCCTTGAATTTTCACATCTGCATCCAAAGTGGCAGCGCAAAGCCAGAAGTTGGCATCATAACGCTTGTCGGCAGGTTGCTTATGGATATGTACACCAGGTACGTCCTTCAACAGTTCTTCATAGAGCGACTGCACATGCTTATGATGGGCAATATGGTCATTGAGTACTGTCATCTGCCCGCGACCAATACCTGCGCACACGTTCGACATACGATAATTATAGCCGATAGCCGTATGCTGATAGTAAGGATAAGCGTCGCGAGCCTGAGTGGCATACCACATAATGTTGTTAGCATCCTCAGCATTACGACAAATCAATGCGCCACCACCTGAGGTAGTAATCATCTTGTTGCCATTGAACGACAATACACCATATTTACCGAATGTACCCAAAACTTGTCCATCGAAGCGTGATCCCATACCTTCGGCTGCGTCCTCTACCACAGGAATACCATACTTGTCCGCAATCGCCATAATCTCATCGATGCGGTAGGGCATACCATAGAGAGCTACTGGCACAATAGCCTTCGGCAACTTACCAGTCTTCTCCTTACGGTCAAGTATAGCCTTCTCCAACAAAACAGGATCCATGTTCCATGTTTCACCCTCAGAACCTACGAACACTGGCTTGGCACCAAGATATGTAATCGGATGACTCGAAGCACAGAATGTAAAACTCTGCACCAGCACCTCATCACCAGCCTTCACGCCACAGCCAATCAAAGCCAAGTGAACGGCAGCTGTACCTGCACTCAAGCAAACCACCTTTCTGTCAAGCTCCTCAGATCCATCACTCTTGCTATTTGCAAAAGCCTCCAAATCCTTTTCAAAAGCATTTACATTGGGTCCCATAGGCACCACCCAATTGGTATCGAAAGCCTCCTTCACGTATTTCAGTTCTAAACCAGCCTCACTCATGTGGGCGAGGCACAAGTAAATTGTTTTTCTTTCTTCCATTGCTGTATATATTTATGTCAGTATTATCAATTCTTTCTTCTTTCCATTCACGCCCCATGCAGCAAACACATCTTTCCTTTCTATTGTCCTTTCTGCTATTTTTCCATCTTTCTCCCTGTTATTATTTTTTGAGAAAAAGACATAATTCGAGGCGTAATCTTTACTATCAGTCCAACTAATACCTAAATCTCCTGACGCATATTCAGCATTGCACATACCTCTGTACGCTTTCATAGGAAAAGACAGAGATGCCAAGTAATCAAGTTCTTCCTGTTCCATAAAACTCACTACATTAATCTTACCACTCATTTCTCTAAGAAAAGCCTTAAGATTAAACGAATAAGGTGATAGTTTAACCTGAGCATAGATATTATCTGTCATAATGTATGCTTCCTTTATAAGACGATAAGATATTCCCCAATCATTTTGAAGATTTACAGATTCATGCAACATAATATCAAACATAAGCATTCGTCTCTGTCTACAGTTTTTAAACAATGCGTCAGCATATATCAACTGTTGACCAAAAGTCAAGTCTATATTTTCCCCATGAAGAATACTCTTTATCTTTTCTACGTTTTTATCAAAATCACAGACAAGAGTCTCAATTTCATTCACTATTTCCACCTGTTCCTCTGTCATAATTCTACACATTTTCCCCTGCAAACTTCACTTTAAATCCCAATACCGTCGCAAATATCATCTCTATGTCTTTCCAAAAAGAGTAGTGACGATAATAATAGCAGTTCAAACGAACCTTGTCAGGATAGATAACCGTATCATTATATTCAATAGCTATCTCTTGCATCGAACGTTTGTCTCCCTCAGCTTGTTTCTTAGCGACATACTCTGAAATCATTTCGTCTTCCAATCTGTACTTCAATGTAGCTGGTCCTGTAATGCCAGGACGAAGTTTCAACACATCTCTGTCATCTCCTTGCAATTTATCTGCATAGCCCGGCACATCAGGACGCGGACCAACAAAGCTCATATTGCCTATCAATACATCCCACAACTCCGGTAACTCGTCTATTTTATAATGTCTCAGCTTAGCACCAAACGGAGTAATTCTACTGTCACCTGCTACCGAAACAGACGAGCCATTATGCTTCACCGTCATCGAGCGGAATTTATGACAAGTAAACAGCTTGCCATTCTTTCCCACTCTCTTCTGACAGAAGAACGCAGGACCACCCGGCATTTTCTTATGGATTAAAAACGCTACTATAGGGAATATCCACCAAATTAAAAGCAATCCACATAGAGATGCTATAATATCAAAGAGTCTTTTGAATATCATTTTGTCTGAATATATTGTTTTCGAATTATTCCAAAGTTTCATTGTGGAATAAACACCTCACACATAGCTTCATTCGTAGCTAAGAAAATCCATTTAAAGGTATTGTATCTTTTTTCGATGTCCATTCCCCAAAGAGTTCCTACATGTTCTATTTCTTTTTCAATATTGTCTTCTGTTATTTCATCAATAGATAAATGTTTATTATTTTGATTAATCCAGCAATTCCAAGCCTCACTGTTTATCAATTGACGTTTCCTTTCTTCAAAAGACATTGTTGAAGGGAGCATTTTCTTCAATCTGAACTTTGCGAGTTCCCATATATACATTATCCTATATGTGGGATTTTGTCTTTGCTTCTTTTGTTCTTCTGAAAGTATCGATATAAATTCTTTATCACTTAATTCTGGCTGTTGTCTCCAATAAGCATTTAAAGCTTCTGTATCAGACTTTTGCATTTCTTCAATACGCTTATAGTCTTCTGCTTTATATCTTACGACATAAGGACTATCACTTTGTTTTGGTTCATTTCCATACCATAGTTGTTCAACTGTTGGTGGATTTACTGCAAATATTGAAGAGTTTAAACTATAATCTGTCTTACGTAAATCCTTATAAGGTACAACCCACGACTCATTCCTATAATATACATTTAATAAATATAGAGCAGCCAAAGCATGTAATACAGCTTTTACGTTGCCATACTTAAGAGAAGCGAACCTATCGTGTTTTACCGCTTGATAAGCTTTACCCCAATATGTTCCTCCTCTTTTATGGGCTTCTTTTAATGGTCTTAACACTCTGTTTTCCTCTTTCGTAAGATTGAAGAAAGGCGCTACAACTAAAACTCTTTTGTTATGAGTTGCCCACTTTATATCAATTAATTTCAAGCAGTCCTCATCAAAAAACAGCGTTTTATCACCCCTCGGTTTTGTACCACCATTAGCATGATATAATTCTTTTGAAATTGCCTCTATTTGAACGCAACAACGCACTAATAAGTCTGCTAAATGTGGAGAGAATGTGTTCAATTGTGCATCATAGGCTTGTGTAGTTTCAGCACCATCTTTTCGCACTGTTATTTCATCTGTAATAAATATATACCTCGACACTTCTATCACCTCTTTTTCAAGGTTTAAATATGTTTGCCAGAAGATATCTGATTTGTTCATGCTAAATTATTTTTAAATCTTATTCATAAATACCCATGCTTCTTTCTCCATCCATAATGCCAACACTTCCATATTGGGGATAGCAATACTTCCTGTGGATAGTAGCGAACAAAACGAAGATTTCTTGTTAACTGAACAAAACCTCTCTCAAATCTTTTCTCTTTGTCTATCTTTTTCGTGCGAGTATCATATTTCCCAAAGTTTCCAGCCACCAGAATCTCATTCAATATGAATCTGCCAGACTTTCTTGACGATTTACAAAGCAAATAATCATCCTTCAATCCAAAAACTTCTTGCAGAACAAACATTGCGGCACCAGCAAAATCTTTCATGCCAAAACGACAAATGGTTTTATATGCACGCTTTCTCTCATCCGTTGTACTATTTGTCAATATATAGTAATAGTCCAACATTTGCCTTAAACCTATGCCCTCAGAAAAAAGATGACGGTAGATATGCAACAAAGAATAAACAAGATTAAATGAAATAGTTGGATAAGCAAAACCTACAGCAGAATCAAAGTTTTCAAATTGCTCCTTCGCCTTTAATCCAAACCAGGAAGTCAGACGATGGTCATAAATAAAATTATAAGAATAACTAGGCTTAAAATGAATTTCTACTTGCGCATCATTGAAGAACCGCATATCAGCATGTTTAATATCAACATGCGATATTTGCACCCCATGTTGCGTTGCGTATGACACTACAGAAGAAACAGGAGCAAGCTTACCCTCTGAGGTTCCCACCCACATATCAATATCACCACTTTGGCGATATTCCGGTTTAGGATAAAGCAAAGCCACACCTTGACCTTTGAGCACACATCCCTTAAGGTGTCCTTCATTTAGGATGTTATACAATTCAGCACAACGTGCATTCAGTTTGGCATTTGTTTTTTTTATTATCTCCGTCATAGCATACCACCTCAAGAGCAATTCCCTTTTAGGTCGTTGTTCGTTAGGCAGCCTTTCTATTCCACAGAAAAGGAAGCCCAGCAATGATTGTTTTTGTGCAAAATAAAAGAGTCGTTTCCAATCTTCATCTGATGGGCAACCTAAAAACTTATCCTTATTACCAATTGCAATCTGTACAAATTCAAATTCCAACATCTTATCTAAAAATTTTATAAGCAATCTTCTTAACCCACGGAGGCGATACCAACATGCAGAACATCATATATCCGAACACTGTTGCCCCAAAACCATATCCAAGAGTCTTGTTGATGATTTTACGGTCGTGCAATTGCTTCTTCGCAAAAGCCCAACCATTACGACGCTTTTTGAACAATGAATTGGTAAAACGGAAACGCAACACTACATCTGGCAAGTTGGCATGCTTTGTTCCTGCCTTCATACCATCAAGCCAAAGCATAGTGTCTTGGTTCTGCCTGTACTCTGGGCGATACTTACAGCCAGCCTTATCAAAGAAACTCTTGCGAAACATCACAGCAGGATGAGCATGAGGGTTTCTGCGAGCAAAGAAATTATAGCAATCATCCGATGTCAACGGATAAACGATTGTCTTTCCTCTACTCTCGCTATTCTCGTCAATCTCCTCTATCGCTCCACCCACAACATCAATTTCAGGATGTTGTTGCAGATAAGCCATCTGTTTTTCAAAACGCTCTGGCATCGAGATGTCATCAGCATCCATTCTGGCAATATGCTCATAACCCTCTTTGAAACAGATATCAAGCAAATCATTCAGCACAATGGCAAGACCGCGGTTTTCCTTAAACCATTCTACAGTCACGCGCTCGTCCTGCTCATACTTTTTCAAGCACTCTTCCAAATCCTTACCTACAGGACCATCCACCCCTATAAAGAGGTGAATGTTCTTATATGTCTGATTTAGAATACTGTCAAACGACAGTTTAATATACGGAACTTTATCGTTTTTGTATACAGGTAAAATTACTGCTATTTCTTTCATCTTAATCTAATTTCACATAATATAATCCTCTATGTCCTTCAAAGACACTGTCAAAGCAAACCGCCTTTCCATCTTGTCGCCAACGTGGATGAAGGTCACAACGAGTGTCATTATCATACTTGAATGGGGAGAATACCTTTGCCAATACTTTAACACTCTCTCCCTTCGTGTCTGTATCAAGTCCTGTCTTAACCTCTTGAATACGCGAACGGCTTGGATAAGTGTCAAACACTACAAGATTATTGTCAGTAGGACAATAACTTGGATGACCATCATTGCTTAACTGAGGCCAAATATGGGTCCATTCTTGAGTTTTGTCTTTCATCAGATAATATCCAGGACCAAATTCTTTTTTTCTTTCAAAAGCAATTATTTCCTCGTCATTCTTCCAATAGCAATGGCTCACCATATCGTCGTCGCTCAATACATACATGTCAGAGCCATCAACATTACAAGTTACTAAACGGGTATACTTTCTTTGACCACAGAACCAACGATACAACACCATAAATCGCTTGCCATTTGGCGACAACATCAAATGGTTCACCTTATGCACACTTCCCACTTCCTTCATTTCGTGTCGAGGTTCAAAGTTTGCGAAGTCAGTATACTTCAACAAGTCTGTTGTCTTTCCCGTTTCAATGTCTATCTTCCATACAGCAGTAGCATCAGGCAACGCCATCCCCTTTGTCTTTTCTGGCAGTTCCGCATATCCATAGCCCAATCGCAAACTATGAAGGCGAGAGAAATCCAAACTCAAACCTGTCTTGCCATCGGCAGAAACAGTATAACAAGGCATTGACAGAACTCGCTCTTCCATCGTCTCCACGTTAAGTATCACAGAGCAATACTTACCCTCACGCATATCATTATACAATATGCGAGACTTGAAATCTGGTCCCAACCATTGTGCCATACATCCTTGTTGCACATTCCAAGTGTGCGTAGTTGCTATATGCTTTATCTTATTGCCGTCCTTTGTGTCAATAAGCAGGATATCTGCTGTACCCAAAGGGTCAGGCTCACTCCAAGTGTCCTTAGCCCTCATGCAAATCATATATCGCATAGTGGCATCCCATGGCGACTTGTCGTAGTAACCAAAGAAATATTCATGTGAAGGGTCGTCAGGCGACACCTTTATTATATTTCCCTCCGACTTTATCTTCTTACTCACAGCATAACAACCCAACTGGTATGCACGCTTGATATATTTCTTAACACCAGGAACTTTGTTCAACTGGTAGTTTACTTTCTGCTCTAAACTCATTGTTTTGACTTCTTTTATTCAATTAGACGTTCCTTTTTATGCACCCTTCTTTATCATCTGCGAATGTAAGTATGCTATCAATTTAATTCCTGGCACAAAATGCCACTGAGCAAATTTCAAGAATGCCATTTTAGGCTTGCCAAGATATTTTATAATCTCACATTTCCACCACTCTGGATATTTTTTTTCGTACTCTTTTATATAATTAAGTATTGTAGTATTATCCTTTCCAGACTTACACATCATCAAAAGAGCACCATACAGAATGTCCGTAACCGACTTATTCTTCATCTCAAGCGGATACTTCTTCAAGAACTTGTCCTCAAGTATTGCAAAAGCATTTACCATATCACTATGGTCCATTTTTGCATTGTTAGACAAAGACGTAGGACGTTGGCGATAAAAATAAAGAGGTTCGTTCAAATAGTAAGCATTGCCACATGCAGCAATAGCCTGACAGACGTATGCCACATCTTCACATCTACGAATTTTCGGAAACCGTACATGCTTACATTCGGAAAGTTTGTAGAACTTTCCGACTGTATGATTTCGTACCGAAATCATACAGTCGGAAACAGACTTTCTACCTCTCTTATTAATATACATAGATCTTGATATACTTGTATTTCCATCTAACCAAGCATAATAATCATAGATAACGCAATTGACAGTTTCTTTCTTGATAACTGCATCTATCTTCTCAAGAAAATCTCTTGCCACCCAATCGTCATTATCCACAAATGTTATCCACTCGCCTTTGGCAGCCTCAATGCCCATATTACGTGCATTACCAGGTCCGCTATTTTTCTCGGCTTGAAGAAGGGTTATCTGTAAAGGACATTGCCTAACATACTCTTGCAATTTCTTCCAAGATCCATCTGTAGAACAGTCATCAATAATGACTACTTCAAAGTCCTTTACCGTCTGATTCAACAAAGAATCAAAATATTTGTCCATCAGTTCAAATGAGTTGAACTGAGGAGTAATGATAGAATATTTCATTATTTTCTTTTTAATATAATTCTTGCAGGATTGCCTACTGCTGTTGCATGAGCAGGTACATCATGTAATACAACTGCATTAGCACCAATCTTTGCTCCCTTACCAATATGAGCATTGTTTAATATAACAGCCCCTGCTCCTATCATGACATCATCCTCTATTACTGTTGTTTTGCTTTTATCCGCCTCTGCTATAGTTACATGTTGGTTGATTGCCACATTTTTTCCTATAATAACATTACGACCGATAACAACACATATCATACCATGTGGCATTATAATAGGTGATTGTATAATACAACAGTTACCTTTCTTACCTATACCTGTTGTGCTATTTCTTTTGGACTCAATCCTACGTAGATAAAGCATTGCAAAAATGCGTTTTACCCCCCCCCATTTGTTGCACTTTCAAACGAAGCCACCAATAAAGAGGATAATTCATATCATACTGATACCAATGTAATAGTTTCTTTATGGACATGGACTTAAACATCTTTTATGAATTTATTCCACTTGTCAAAAATCACTTGATTCGTATGTGTTTCCCCTAAATGTCTTGCTTCCTTTGCAACTCGTTCTGCAACATCAGGGTTATCCAACAAATACGACATTTTATCTGCTAAAGTATTTACATCTCTTACTGGTACAATAAAACCATTCTTACCATCTTCTATTAGAGTTCTTGCTCCTCCAGGTCTGCAATCAGCCGAAATACAAGGTAAGCCTAAAGACATTGCTTCCATAAGCGCATTAGGCATTCCTTCATAATCAGAAGGTAATACAAAAAGACGTGCTGTACGAATACAGTCGAATATATTTTTTTGACTCGGATGTAATGTTACTCTTACTTCCATACCCAATCTATTTATTTTATCCTGCAATTCGTCATGCATATCTCCATCTCCGTAAAAATCAAGATGAATATCAGGATATCGCGAAGCTAACTTGCAGAAAGCATCAAGCAATAAATGGGGATTTTTCTGATGATGTAATCTACCTACTGTTACAATCCTATTATCCCGTTTCTCTGCTATCGGATATTTATCTTGCGGAACTGTCACAGAATTATGAATAACGATAGCCTTTTGTTTCTTTCCGATATTGAAGAAATCTCTTGCTCCTTCAGATTGGAATACTAAGGCATCTACATGTTGACATGTATAATTCCTTACTATCCCTAAGATTCCAGAATATTCACTATCATAAGGGTCTCCACGTTCTGAATAAAGAATCTTGCCACATTTACTCTTTCCTACAAGAAGTGAAAAATATGCGCCTTGTAAATTATAGTTTATAGTTACATCTGGCTTTATATTCTTTATTGTTTTTTTTAAAGCAATAAAGCGTTTTATGATTCCCAATTTCCCCTTTTCCTGTTCTGTCAAATTATAGATTTTGACATTTTCAAAAATAGGATAATGTGAATTAAACTCATTCAGTACAATCATGTGTACATCATGCCCTCTAATCGCCATTTCATTTGAGAGCATTATAATCTGACGTTCTGCCCCTCCGGCTCCGTGAAGGTAAGCAACCGTTGCTATTCTCATTGTATGCAATTCTTATTTAGGCAATAATGTTTCATACACCCCTTGGAGTACATTTACGTTTTGTTCCTTATCAAACATATCTTTTACAATATAAGAATGTTCTTCCAAATTTCTTTTCATGGAATCATATTGCATTAGTGACTTCTTTATTGCTTTTACAAAATCCTCTGCATTATTCATTTTAAATAGAAAGGCTAAATCGCCATTTAAGGAGTATTCTAGAGACTCTTCCGTTTCGGCTGCAATAACTATAGTCTTGTTTATTATGCCCTCTGCCAATGCAAGATTAGCGTGTGGGATTGTGAAATAACTGACAAGACATGTACATTGATCTAACAAATGTTTTATTTCATAAACATTAGGTATACATACGATTCTTTTATCCGACTTGATTATATTATTCAGTTCATACCCATAAAAGCCTCGTATACCATTATCTGATAGCCACATTTTGATGCGCTCTTTCCAACATTTTCCAAATTGTTGAATGCTATTTCCTAAAACCAACAGTCGCAATTTGTCGTCTTTCAAATATTTAGAGAACAACTCCGCAACTTCTTTAGCACCTTTATTTGGGGCCCGTCCACCAGTAAATAGAAGAACCTTCTTATCAGATAAATCTTCCTTAAAAATATCTGACATAGAGATATCTTTATATCTATCCGTAAAATCTATCCAGTCGTATACAATAGTCGTTTTGTTCTCAATATAAGGGACCTGTTCAGCGGCAAATTTGTTTATAGCCACAACATGATCAGCATATTTTTGAATAAAAGTCTGAACTCTACGAAGCTGCTTTTTATGTTCAGCAAATGGCCAATGCTCTCTTATATGAATAACTGTCTTATATCCCATTTCTTTTGCTGGTTTTAGATATGGATAAAGCATCATAGAATTTAAGTAAACCAAATCAGGATTAATCCGTTTTAGTTTTTCCATGAATCCACCAAATGATTTGTTTATCTTACAATATTTCGCTATGGTTCCTCGTTTCCACAATGACAAATTATATGGGGTTGAGTCTAACTTTGGGTAAAAAAAGACCTCTATTCCCAATTTTTCTATTTCATCAACTAATGGTCCATTATAAGCTAATAGTACCGTGGGGATATATTTATTCCGGTCTATGTTCTTTAATATGTTCAGTAAACAATAGCTTCCTCCACCTATTGTTGAACAATGAAAAACATATAATATCTTCTTCATTACGATTATCTTATTTTCAAAAAATCAAAAAGTTTTTTTGTCTCTTTGAGATAGTTGAACTCTTTATGGGCGAGATTTGCTCCTGCTTCACCTATTTTTTTTGCTTCTGTAGGATGATCTATTATCCAATTCATCTTTTCTGCAAAAGCGTCTTCATTATTTGGTTCAACTACAAACCCATTTATACCATCTTTCACAAACAAAGGTATGTCTCCAACTGCTGTAACTATTGCAGGTGACTTTGAAAGAAGGTATTCTCCAAGTTTTCCTGGGAAACCGTTTTTGGCTTGTATATTGTTTGGGCGGGATAGTACAACAGCTTCAGCACCCGCTAAAAAAGATGGCATATCCTTTGCAGATACAATTCCTATAAATAGAACATTGCTTGACATTCCTAAATCTGTAACAAGATCCCTTAAAGTCCTTTCATCTTCTTTGTTGGCAAAAGTGCCAGCTATTCGCAACTCTACATTTGAATGTTTTTTTATAACTGTATGGAAGGCTTTCAAAAGGATGTCAACTCCATCTTTATATGTTGAGATTGTTCCGCAATATGCGAAATATGGATGTTCAAATTTTTGAGGTGAAACATTTATAAAACGATTTTCATCTACAATCATGTTGACTATTGAAATTATCTTTGAATTAACTCCATTTTCTGAAAACAAATGTTTCAGTGATGTCGAAACTGTTATAACTCCCGTGGCTCTTGCACAGTCTTTAAAGTATTGAGAGATAGATGGATGATATACCTTACTTCCTAGCGCATACATACTTGGATGTTCTGTTTTTTCCACAAACACTCTTACTCCTTTTTTCTTTAATAAGAAATGAAGCATATCCGCCATATTATACATATAGACAGTATCTCCTGTCTTCACTCTAAAAAAGAATGACAAGACAAAAAAAGCGTAGCATAAATGCTTTAGGTATTTATTGTTTACATAATACCATTTATCCCAATAATACTCAACATTTATGAAGGATAAGTTATTCTCAATTTTACTTTTTCTTTTGTCTGTCAAGAAAAACAATACATTTGTTGATACTCCCAATTCAGAAAGCCCTTTCAAATATGCAAGCATTCTATTTGTGGCTGCCGTATTTGGATTGTATGAATAATTCAGGAAATAAAAATTTGCCATTTTTTATTCTATTTTAGATATTATTTTGTTAGATAATTTATGATATATATATGCGGAAAGAATTCCTGTTACTATGACTATCAATGCTTTTACCTCCCCCGGTAGCGCAATGACATCTGACTTCATAATTATGTGTCCGAGATAGACATTGGTTAGATATGACTCCAAACTCATCTTGCCCATAAATGAAAGTATTTTGTTGGTTGGCTTGTATTTGCAGATAAAAACCATTAAGACTCCTAATAAACAGATAATGGCAACACCTCCCCCTAATGGGAAGTTGCAAAAATGCCATAACAACAACCCTCCGCCAATAATGATGCAAACGTTAATTGCATTTATACCATATCCATTCTTAACGTATGGTGCTATTCCTATACCTAATATAAAGATGGGAACTCTAATTGTTACAAACTGTATGTTCCGTATGATTTCATTTTCTGAAGGAATATATGAAAATCCGAATAACAGTATCATCAATACAGAAATAGTAAGAACTCTTGTCTTATAGGTATTTATGGTTTTTACTATATATGGTGTAAGGAAATACAAAGGGAAAAGCATTGCAACATACCATGCACCTCTATGGTGAATCCAAAATTCCAATGTTGTAATATAAAGAAAGAAGTCTGAGAAACTTACTGGTATGTTTAGAATTACTCGCAATGGATATATTGATATTGCTATTAATATAAATGGAACTGTAATTCTTATATACCTTCTTTTATACCATTGACCTAAGTTAGTATTTGTTTTTGTAAGCGAAAAATACATTCCTATACCACTAACAAATAGGAAAAGTTCAACACCATAATTGCCGAACCAGACCAATTTCTCTAAGAATGGAAAGTTTGAATAGTCTATGCCTCGAATATGACAGAGAATAATCATTATAGCGGAAAAGCCCATTATCTGAGTTCTATACTTACTATAAATAGAAAGGTTTAAGATCATTTGTTTAAAAATACAGCGTGGCTTATGATAGTTCAGTTCCGATTCTTTTAAAGGTAGGAGTTATACCATACATAATTAATATGTAAAATAACACATTCTCTGTTATGTTTTCTCCTGCAAGCATTAATAAAACAGATCCAAATAAAAGTAAAGATTTTCCTCTACCATTTGTACATTTCGTACTTAGCTTCCAAAAACCCTTAACACACAACGATCCATAGAACAACCCAAACATGGCAAAAGGAACTAATATCGAATTAGTATTACTCTGAGTAGATACTCCATAAGAGCGCACGCAATATTCTTCAAATAAAAATGGTAGAGCTGTTATACCAACACCAAAAATAGGATGTGTTGCCCATATTGAAATATTCCCCCAAATAGATCCCATTCTTGCAGCAGTCGTTGATCTTGCATCATTACCAAATTTATTGAAGACCATACCATTAGGACTTAGTATATCTGTTGTTACAGATAAAACTATAATCGCTGTAGTAATAATAAGCATTAAAAGATATCCCTTTCGGGAGGAACTTTTACCCTTTCTTAATTGAAGAAACAAAAAGATAAAAACTATGCAACAAGCTATATAACCCGTTGTTGAGAATGTCAAGACCAATGCAACTAGAAATATAAGAATGCGAACAATACTTATTTCTTTATTTCTTATGCAATGAAACAAAATTGCTAAATTCAGATAAATTTGAAATATTCCTGGCTCACTGAAAGGCCCAAATAAACGAGGAATTTGAAATTGCATTGATATTGGAATACAACATAACCAACAATTTATAAATAAATAATTATTGGTATTAACAATCGTAGGAAATTTACTTAAAATTCCTATATCAAGAAAGGCTAATGTATATATAATTATCGAATATAATGCTATTACAAATATAATATCTTCAAAAATTCTAATAAACTTTAAGAATGACATAACCTTTGTGAAAAATAGTCCTGTCATAATCATCAGCAACATAAACCCATAACCAATACGCAAATTTGAATTTGCGATTCCTGAAAAAACAATGAAAAAATTAAACAGCATCATTGTCATTATATCATGCTGTGTAAGAATCTTCCTTTTGAAAAACATCAAACCTATAGACATAATGAACAGGATGATATTAGAAAGATAGGTTCCAACCATCGAATATGCTTCAATTTCATTCGTTCCAAAAAGTAGTGTTTTGTTAGAAATGAAAATAGTTATAAATACAAGCGTGTAGAACAATAAGTTACTTTTTACAAATGAGCTAATTTTTATCATAATATACTTTACTTATTATACTTTATACATAAGGGGTTCATAAACCTATCTTTAATAGTAAAAGGACATGTTGTAAGCATTTTTTTTACATCAATTTTAATAGGTCTATAACTTTGAAAATTACTATCCAATCTTTCTGTTTCTATACAACCATTAAAAACGATTGGTTCTATTGTGCATTGGCGTACAGCAAGATTATAATCGTCATACTTAAAATTCCCACCTACTATTTTATCCGAAAAATTAACACGAATATTGGGTATACCATAGGCATCTGAAAGTATTAATCCGTGAAGAGAACTTGAAATAATTTTCTCGCATGAAAGAATTTGATCAATTATATCATGCCATTTTTTGTAATTTTGTAAATCAATAAAAAGTATTTCTGGATGTTCTTTCCTAAACTCTTCCACATATGGTAACTTATAATCAACATAATGTGGAATTATTCCCATCTTATATTTTTTTTCAATATTATGAGGATTATATATTAATGGCAACAATAATGCAGGGTCACCATACACATGAGGTACTTTTACTCCTGTTCCTTCTAAAAACTTCTGAGTCAAAGGTCCCCGTACTGCACAGACTTTATGGGGTGCTACAATTTTTTTTTCTCCTTCTATTGCACCACTACCCCAAATAATACTATCTTTATTACTATAATTTTCAACTATAGACCCTATTGCAAGTATATTACATTTCCGAAGATGCAAAAACTCTCCATATTTAAGTACCTTCTTTCCTGTCAATTCTTCCAAAAGAAAAACATTTAAATCGTCTCCAAAGTTATATTTCTGTAAAGATAATCCTTTCCACTTTACGGACATTTGTACAAAGACATACGAGTTTGGTTTTAATTGGATTAAGCATAATGTATTTATTAGCCTCTTTATAAAGAACCTAAATCTAAGTAAAAAATTCCCCATAACAAGTAAGTTATTTGCGATTTATTTTTGATTTTATTTTAAGCATAATAAAATGTCTTTCTTCTCTATCAAAACCAATATAGTAAATACATATAATGGCAGATAATAAACATACAAACAGTTCAATTAAAAATACAATGTCCGAATTTGAATACTTTATCCAAATTATTCCAGGTATTATTGACGATATGAAGAAAACTTTTAATGCTGGATAATACACTTTCTTGAAAAACTTTCTTATAGAAAGGTTTATCAATGGTTTCAGTATCAACAAACGACTTATTTGTGCTATCAATGTAATAAATAAATAAACCACAAAAACGCTTTCTGCTGGTGCATCTAGCCGTAATGCTATATATGAAATAGGAACTATCATTAGTTGTATCGATCCTATTATAACTTGATACTTCTTTATTTTCCCCGTTGCATTTACTGCTGTCATAACAGGTGTTGACATACTATTCACTAATAGAATTAGCATGGTAATCCTCAAAAAATTAATTGTATGATCTGGAATTTTCACTAACCATAATTTCAAAATAAAAGGACAACTTACAATAATTGGTAAAGCAAATAAAAATAATAAGAAGAATGAAAATTTACAACCTGAAAATAACAAATCTTGCATCTTATCTATTTCCTTACTTGCATAATTCTTTATTATTTGGGGATTCATTGCTACTTGAAAATTTGTAACAAATCCTTGAACTGCATTCTCAACTTGGCTTGAAACAGCTTTTGCAGCATTTACGCCTGGTCCGAAAAAAATATTTAACAATATGTTTAGTCCTTGTGTCATACCAACAGTTGCCAATCCTCCCCAAAAAGACCATACAGTAAAACCTGTCATACTTTTAGCTATTGATTTATGCAAATAAGGCTTTCCTATCATTTTGGGAAAATGTTTTTTGCAGTAAATATTATACAACATTCTTATAAATAATTGCACACAAAATATCAAGGCTGCATAAACAATAAGTTTATCATTACCAGCTACAGATATCACATATACTATTAAAAGTTTAAATATTGCCTCAGTTATACTTATATAAGCAAATGCGGACATTTTTTCATAAGCTATCAAACAAGCATTATATGGTATGCTAACTACAAGAACTATTGTTGTAAGAAGAGAAAATTGGTAAACCCAGAAGGCCGCAAACTCCCTGTCGTTTGGTATTGTTAATTTATTTACCACAAACCAAAGACCGATAGTTTCTGAAAAAATAAAAATAACAAAAGCTATTAACCAATGAAGCCACAATGCTGTACTAAATGCCTTCTGTATTTTTTTTTCATCTCTTTCTCCTATGGCGAATGTTATATAACGTTGGGTTACACCCGACATCGTTCCGTTGAAAAATGCGAACATACTAACAATGCCTCCAACTACATTATATAATCCATAGTCTTGAATACCCAAAGTCGCTAACACCACACGACTGGTATATAATGACACTACCATTAGAAGTATCATTCGAAAATATAGAAAAATAGTATTCTTGGCGATGCTAGTGTTATTATTTGATGTATTGGTCATTTCCTTTTGTTCTAAATTTGTTAGTGCTCAATTTAGGGCATCCCCCTTTGCATAGGCACTTTTGCAAGTTCCTACATATTAAGATACTAAAAAAACACGTATTTATCAACTATTTCATACATTTCCTTCGCTCGACAATTTGAAAGTGGGTTTTGTTCTCACTAATCGAAAACCGGCATTTACTTTTTCCGAGCGAGAGTGTAATAGAGCAACTCAAAGGTAAATATTTGTGCGATGATACGGAATATGCAAAAATTGGACGTTTACCTCTCACATATCGTTCTTCTGATTTGCTATGCCAAATGGAACATGTACCGCAGGAACATTTTCAAGGTTCTCCAGATGAATCATTTGGTCATCAAAGAAAATATGAGGCTTCATAATCTTCAAGATCCGAGACTTATCCATACCTCCAAGAAAGAACAACTGATCGACCTCTATATTCCATTCCTTAAGAGTTGTCAGGACCCTTTCGTGAGCAGGAGCATTTCTGGCTGTCACAATTGCCGTTTGGAGAATTGGCACATAAGATGCATCATTCTGTGCCTTCTTCCTTTCCATCGCTTGAAAAGTAGATATACGTTTCAAGAGTGGTTCCAACGGACCATTAGATAATGGTTTCTGAGCATTTTCTGCTTCATGTTCCATATAGTTATCTATTCCTTCGCTCTTATAGTATTTTTCCGATTCATCATCTGCAAGAACACTGTCGAAGTCGAATGCCAATCTAAACTCAACATCATCCTCGTCATCAACAATTGTCTGGTTCAGTACTGTTCCTGCGGCATGTCCTGCCATCAGTGCAGCTTTCGTATCATCGGCATTTGAGGTAAGGAATAACGTGGAATTGTATGCCGGGAGATATTGAAAATTGGGTTTACCTGATGTAAAAACAAATCTTGTAATATCTAATCCCCATTTTTGTATCGAACGCATTGCTCTGTTACCTGCTGCTGGACTATTCTTCGAAAACAGAACCACCTCAACAGGCTTTTCGTCAGGAAAAGACTCATTCAATGATAGGAGCCTCTTGATAAATGGATATGCTACACCTTTATCCAATGTATTGTCGATATTTGCTTCTTGATATCTCTTGTACGCATCAACGCCTCCCTCTTGAAAGACTCTATCGCTTTCCTGCATATCAAACAATGCACTTGACGTTACACACACCACAAACTTTTTTTCTATCGGATACGCCATAATCTTATTTGTGTACAATGCTATTTTCGGTATTACGTCTACCTTATTTTGCAGCTGTTGGTGGTATCGAACCACATTCTCTCATAGAACTACCTGTACAACAGCTAACCATAAATTTAATCAGAACTTGCGCCACACCATTTTATTGACTATACCCACATAGCTCTGCACAATCTTCACGACCTTAGTCGATACATTTTCATCAACATAATCAGGTACAGGGATGCCGTGCTGACCGTCACGGCATAGCTCAACGGCAGTGTCTACTGCCTGAAGCAAAGACTTTTCGTCGATACCAGCAATGATGAAGTCTCCTTTGTCGATAGCTTCAGGACGCTCAGTTGATGTACGGATGCAGATAGCAGGGAATGGATGACCTACACTTGTGAAGAAACTGCTTTCCTCTGGGAGAGTACCACTATCGCTCACTACGGCAAAGGCATTCATCTGAAGACAGTTGTAGTCGTGGAAGCCAAGAGGCTCATGCTGGATGACACGTGGGGCGAGTTGGAAACCTGAGGCTGCGAGACGGTTGCGTGAGCGTGGATGACAGCTGTAGAGGATTGGCATGTCATACTTCTCTGCCATGTGGTTGATAGCATTGAAGAGAGAAAGGAAGTTCTTCTCTGTGTCGATGTTTTCTTCGCGGTGGGCAGAGAGAAGGATATACTTGCCCTTCTCCAAGCCAAGACGCTGATGAACATCACTTGCCTCAATCTCAGAGAGGTTGTTATGGAGAACCTCTGCCATTGGTGAACCTGTAACGTATGTGCGTTCTTTCGGCAAACCGCAGTCGGCAAGGTATCTTCTTGCGTGCTCTGAATAGGCCATGTTTACGTCGCTGATAGTGTCAACAATACGGCGGTTGGTCTCTTCTGGAAGACATTCATCCTTGCAACGGTTTCCTGCTTCCATATGGAAAATAGGAATATGCAGACGCTTGGCTCCGATAACGCTCAAACATGAGTTGGTATCGCCCAACACCAATACACCATCGGGCTTTGTCTGGGCAAAGAGCTTGTAAGAGCAGTTGATGATGTTGCCACAGGTGGCTCCAAGGTCATCACCTACTGCATCCATGTATACTTCGGGTTCGGCTAACTTCAGATCCTTGAAGAAGATGCCATTGAGGTTGTAGTCGTAGTTCTGGCCTGTGTGGGCGAGAATAACGTCAAAATACTGACGGCATTTGTTGATGACGGCGGCGAGACGGATAATCTCGGGACGTGTGCCGACAACGATAATGAGCTTTAATTTGCCGTTGTCTTTGAACTTTATGTCGGAATAATCAAATTTGGGTTGCTTATTCATATTTTCATCTTTAGTTTTAGTTGCTCTACTGCTTTTACTTTGTCTATGAATGACTTGCCGTCTCTTATATACCAAGCATCCATTGGCTTAATATGCTTAGCTGGTGCTCCAGCAATCATCATATTCCCCTCAACGAATGGCTTGTTTACAACAGAATTGGCACCAACGGAAACATTATCACCTATTGTAACTTTTGATGTAACCTTTGCTCCTGTTGACAGATAAAATGCATCACCAATGGTTTTGCCGTTATCTGTAATACAAGTTGAGGTATGTAATACGCAATAATTGCCGCATTTATTACTTCCCCCTACGACAATCGTTCCATAATGAGGAATAATCAAGCCATATCCAAAGACATTATAGCCAATAGAAAATCCAAGTTTTTTACTTAGTTTGCCATACTTAATTCTATAATAGGCAAATTTTACCCCCCCCGAATGATTATAATACTGACACTTGCGCATGAGTTTCAAAAATGTCAATATTTCATCTTTCATGAAGATACGCTTTATGCGTTCTTTCAAGGAAGGCTTGAAATACCCTCTGTTCATCATAGTGTCTGCCATGATATAGAATAACAATTCTTTCTTCGTTTTAATCATTGCTTACCTTGTCAAAATAAGTATCTGGCTTATTGGGATTGAAGATTTCGTTGCAGTACATTACTGTTACAAGATCTTCGGTGTCGGAGAGGTTGATGATGTTGTGGGTGTAGCCAGGGAGCATGATGACACTCTGGATCTTGTCGCCACTCACTTCATAGTTCAACACTTCATCGGTACCCTCTTTACGGAGCTGGATGAGGCCATGACCTGCTACAACAATAAACTGTTCCCATTTGGTGTTGTGCCAATGCTCACCTTTAGTGATGCCAGGTTTTGAAATATTGATACTTACCTGACCGCAGTTGAGGGTGTGTACCAACTCGGTGAATGAGCCACGGGGGTCTGCGTTCATCTTCAGATCGAAGATAGCCTTGTCCTTTGGCAGATAGCTCAAGAAGGTACTGTAGAGACGTTTGGCAAACGAGTCGGCAGGAATTTCAGGGATCATCAATGTCTTAGGCATATCGGCAAACTGGTGGAGCAAGTCCACGATTTCACCAAGCGTAGCCTTGTGGGTGATAGGGCAATAGCAGTACTTGCCTTCTGCTGAAGGAAGTACTTCAAGTCCTTCGAATTCGCAATGATGCTCCTCACCCTTTAAGGCATATATCATTTCGTCAACAAGGTCGTCGATGTATAGCAGTTCAAGTTCTACGCTGGGGTCGTTGACGGTGATGGGGAGGTCGTTGGCGATGTTGTTGCAGAAGGTGGCTACGGCACTGTTGTAGTTTGGTCTGCACCATTTTCCATAGAGGTTGGGGAAACGGTATACCAATACCTTAGCTCCTGTCTCCTTGCCATACTCAAGGAACAAGTCCTCACCTGCCTTCTTGCTTCTGCCATATTCGCTGTTACCGAAACGACCTGTCAATGATGCTTGCTGTGAGCTTGAAAGCATTACGGGACAGTTGTTTCTGTGTGCCTTTAATGTGTCGAGCAAGGTAGAAGCAAAACCGAAGTTGCCCTTCATAAACTCGTCATTATCTTTGGGGCGGTTGACTCCTGCAAGGTTGAACACAAAATCACATTCCTTGCACCACTGGTCAAGCTGCTCGGGAATTGAATCAAGGTCGTACTCGAATACTTCATCTATTGTGAGATTTCCGTAGCAGCGAGCCTTGCCGTCTTTTATATTGTTGAGTTGAGCGCAAAGGTTTTTGCCTACAAAACCGTTAGCACCAGTAACTAAAATCTTCATACGCCTAATTTACTGTACAAAGTTGCCCTCGCCACTCAATTCTTTCTTGATGTATTCCAATGCACCAATCTTTGCCTTTGTTTCCTCTAAGTTTAGACGATAGGTGTTATCTGAGTTAAACTCTTCGATTTCAGCACGTTTGGTGTCACCTTCCTTGAAGTACTTGTCATAGTTAAGGCCACGGTTGTCGGCAGGTACACGATAGAAGTTGCCCATATCCTCAGCCTTGGCACATTCCTCTTTGGTAAGCAATGTCTCGTACATCTTCTCACCGTGACGGATGCCAATAACCTTGATATCTTCCTTCTTGCCACCGAACAGTTCGCAAACAGCCTCTGCCTGAGTTTGGATGGTGCAAGCTGGAGCTTTCTGTACGAGGATATCGCCATTCTGACCATGCTCGAAAGCAAAGAGAACGAGATTAACTGCTTCTTCCAATGACATGATGAAACGTGTCATCTTAGGCTCTGTCAATGTGATGGGGTTGCCATTACGAATCTGATCTATCCACAATGGGATTACTGAGCCACGTGAACACATAACGTTGCCATAACGGGTGCAGCAAATTTTGGTCTTGCCTGAGTAGCGACTCTTGGCTACAGCAATCTTTTCTTCTACTGCTTTGGTGATGCCCATGGCATTGATGGGATAGGCTGCTTTGTCGGTTGAAAGACAGATGACTGCTCCTACTCCTGCTTCAATAGCTGCAGTAAGCACATTGTCAGTACCAATAACGTTGGTCTTTACAGCTTCCATTGGGAAGAACTCACAACTGGGTACTTGCTTCAAGGCTGCAGCATGGAAAATATAATCAACACCAGGCATTGCATTGCGACATGACTGAAGGCTACGCACATCACCAATAAAGAACTTAATCTTGTTAGCCACATCAGGATATTTTACTTGATATTCATGCCGCATGTCATCCTGTTTCTTCTCATCACGTGAGAAAATACGAATCTCACCAATATCTGTACGAAGGAATCGATTCAGAACTGCATTACCAAAAGAACCTGTTCCACCAGTAATCATAAGGGTCTTACCTGCAAAAATGCTCATAATATTGTTTGTTTAATTGTTAATTACTTGCTTTGCTTCAAGAGGGATATGCCATTGAGGGCAAGCACATGGGTGCTTACCTACTTGGAGTAATGAAAGTTCTCTGATTGTTATTCTGTGAGGGTATATTTTAATACGTTATTTTATTCCCCATCGCAGTATCGCTCTGCGCTTGCCGTCTTTCGGATGGGAAATACGGATTATTCTGATTGGAATGATTTTATTGGGGTATGAATGACTTGATGTTTTTAGTCATAAATTGCCATGAATCATTCATAAAAATTCAATTATTTGGACTTCAATTTGTAAAAATCTAACAACAAATGAACTTTGTTTTAGTCTATATTTAGACTTTACAAATTCAAGTTGAAAGTTGTGGTTGTAGTGGTCAGAAAAATGTGTTGTGTGCATTTGGCACATTCTGAAAATCAAAGTTCCATACAAGGAATTAAAATTTCAAAAGTCTACTATTGAAGATTGTACTCAGCTTGCTTAGTCCAAGCGGTAATAATAAATTTCCGTTGCAAGGCTATATAGTTTTTGGTAGTCTGACACCGTTTTACAAATTAGCCAAAGTCATACCACTCGTTTACGCACTTTTACGAGTGCCAATATATAGAGTTTTAGTATGGGAAACCAAGTTCTTCTGTTTTACTATAACAGTAATTTCTTGTTTTCCGTATTTTTACAAATTGTTTCAAACCTGGGTATGGAGAATCAGATTTCTCATTGTTTCGGTATTGAGTTTTTTCCCTATCAATAGAATCAATCACAAAGATTCCTTCATCAATATGATAATCAGAGACTCTTTCTCTAATCCGCTCCATAAGTAGATTCAGTAAACGAGTCAACTCCAAAGTCATATCACAAATAAGCCAACAATATTCATTGAACGCATTCAATAGGCTTTCATAATCAGGATTGTTAGGAATCTTTTGGTAAAATCTATCTATCGTAAATGTTTTTGTTTCAAAATCTTTAATATGTTCATTACACAAATCAATATAATCCGAAACAAGAACACCCAAGTTTCTCAAGAGATTATCATAGACCTCGTATCCTTGATGATAACTTATACGCTGTAAAAATGAATTCAGCTCTTCCAATTTATTATATCTTTCAACAGATATTTTAGAAGTTCCAGCCATCGCCCAATTGAAAGTCCAATATGGATAGTTCGGCATATCAAGGAATGACATAATCTTTTCAAATACAGGTATATAGCATGATAAGAAAAAATCATTTGAAGCTATATCTGCTGGAACTTTGAAATCTCTTACGTTTTTTAAGAAGTCATCTCTTAATGTCTCCCAGCGACTTTCATTCACACCTTGTGGCTTAAATAAAGGTACTAACTTATTCTTTAATTCATTTAAACGACTACCAGCATCAATAGCATCTACCTTCACAGATACTTTTCGCTGATTAATGACGCCTTCCATATCATTATATTCAAAACCCTTAACTAAGAATGAATAAAAATCAGCTTTTAAAACCCAGGCAGCTCCCATTTCATTCAAACTGTATGGACTTGAATAATAATTATGCGAATGAACTATGATGACAAAAAGATTATAATCGTAGAATTGCTTCAATATATATTCGGCAAAATCCTCTGATATAGGAATCTGGTATCCTTCAATGGATGAACACAATAGCTTTTCAGAAGAATCAATACCGAGGAATTCTAAAAGCTTTACTAATTCGTTGACGAAGGCTATATCTTCACCTGAGTGCGAAATGAAAACTTTAAACGGTTTGTCTTCAGGAACTATTTTTTTATCTTGTTTTTCTTCGAGATGTGGAACCTTTATCACATCTATCCTTTCTATATAAGAACGTAAAGTTGTCAAATTAGCATCCATACAATGGATACCAAAGTCTTTGAAAGAGAACCATTTATTTGTTTCTGATAAATGAAACTCATATAAAGGAGAATTATTCTCTTCACCAAAATAACATTTAAGACCATCATATACACGACGTTCCCACAGTGTCAAATCTCTATTTAAGGCTGCACGTTCTTCTGGATTTATCTGTGATCTGGGATATGCTCCAATTACAGCCATCCCATCACCATAGTAACCCTGATGAATTTTTAAAGACTTAAATCTTTCTAGTATTGATAAACCGTTATCAATCTCCTTTTTTATATATTTAATAAATACTTCCTTATCCATAATATTATATAGCATTAGTTAGTGAGGTATCCTTTGATTCTCGTTAATAAATCTTCATTTGGATGACTTACTTCATCAAAATATTCTTCATGAAAAACTCTGTTGGAAATATACAATAATGAATATAATGATGTCAAGAATAAAAATATAATATCGATATAATGGAGTTTTGATATCCAACACCATTCATTGACTATCTTACATACAGACAAAGTTATAAATCCTATAGGTATACCAAGAACAAAGAACCTATCCGCTAAGGTTTTCATCCAAGGATATGACTTTAAATAGTATGCTCCTTCACGATTGATTTTAAATTCCGTATAACCTGCACAAAGAGAAGCTTCACACTGATCTAAATATTTATACATTCTTTCTATCTGTAACACCACCATATAGTATTGAAGCGAAAACCAAAAGAATGCAATGATAAGACCTGTATTAATAAATTCAAAATCAAAAACCAAATTATCAACTTGAGCTTTGATAACAGCATTCAATTTACTGCTGATATAGTTAGGATCAAATATTAAACCTATCAATAGAATCACAAGAATCAACAGAAGAACAGTAAGGTGATCTCGCTTAGCCAGATATCTCTTTTGTTGTTCAAAGGTATCCTTATAATGGTCGTATAAGACTTCTATCCCTTCCATAGTTATCAACCATATTATGCCCTATGAATAGCATTCTTTATTGAATCTAACGAAAAGGACATAGCCCAAGATACACCACACCCATATAACAAACTTGGCGAGGGATTTTCCCTATAGAGTTTTACCGCAATAATTTTCTTGCCAGCAGCTTTAGCCTGAGCAATTTCAAAGTACTGCCAATTACGATAGCCTATCAAAGTTCTATCCTTATGGGGTGTATCGGCATGTTCACCCACAAGAACAAGTATTGCATCCGACTGATTTATCTTTGTTGTGATAGCAGCTTTAATGCGACTGATATTCCAAGATTTTATTTCTTGTGTAGAACCATCATTAAAACTGAAATCGATGTTAGCATTACTTGCCCACATATTGAGAGTGTATTTATATTGACGATCATTGTCAAAATCAAAGCTTACAAAAATCTTCATATCAAACTTTTTTATTATGAATGTATCACAAATTAATTGGTGGTGATTTAAAGCTGCCCATACAGGGCGCATTGTTCGTAAACAACTTATACCCAGCTACCAAATGCTGTGGAAAAGTTGCTCCTTTTAGGTACAGTATGCCTGTATTACAAACATCAATCATCGTTAATGGAACATTAATCTGACGTCAATACTCTTCGATAACAAAATATTAATGACTAGATTAACGGGATGATTAATGGGGATTAATATTTTTATCTTGGAACACGAATTAATTGTTGAAATACCGAGCATACCACTCTGCAAAATGTCTCAATCCATCTCTCAAACTTGTATTGGGCTTAAAGCCGAAATCTTGTTCAAGAGGTGTAGTGTCTGCATAGGTTACAGGAACATCACCTGGTTGCATGGGAACAAGTTCTTTGTGGGCTTCAAAGTCATAGTCTTTGGGAAGTACGCCTGCGCGAACCAATTCTTCTTGGAGGATGGTTACGAAGTCAAGGAGGTTTTCGGGAGAGTTGTTACCAATGTTGTATACTTTGTATGGAGGAATAGGAAGACCGTCCTCACCGTTCTGCTTCTCTGGAGCGTGCTGCATGATGCGGACTACACCTTCTACTATGTCGTCTACGAAAGTAAAATCACGCTTACAATTGCCATAGTTGAAGATCTTAATGGTTTCGCCTTTTACTAATTTGTTGGTAAAACCAAAGTATGCCATGTCGGGACGACCTGCAGGACCATACACTGTGAAGAAACGCAAGCCTGTTGAGGGGATGTTATAGAGTTTACTATAGGCATGTGCCATCAACTCATTGCTTTTTTTTGTGGCTGCGTAAAGCGATACGGGATTGTCTACTTTATCTTCGGTTGAATATGGTACTTTTTTGTTGCTACCATATACCGAAGAAGATGAGGCATATACAAGATGCTCTACTTCGTGATGACGGCAAGCTTCAAGGATATTATAGAATCCTATAAGGTTGCTTTGAATATAGGCATCGGGGTTGGTTATGCTGTAACGCACTCCTGCTTGGGCTGCAAGGTTTACTACTACGGCTATGTTATTTTCACTGAAGATTTTCTCAACAGCTTCTTTGTCTGCGATTGAAGCATGAACGAAGGTCCAATCACGATTTAAAGCCTCTATTTCTTTCAGGCGTTCATACTTGATGTTTACGTCGTAGTAATCGGTTATTGAGTCTATACCTATTACTTTGATGTATTGTACATCGTGAAAAAGACGCTTTACGAGGTTGCTACCAATAAAGCCAGCAGCACCTGTTACAAGGATAGTTTTACCTTCTAAGTTTATATTGTTCTCTACCATAAGTTAGTCTCTTCTGAAGATGTCACGTGTATATACTTTTTCTTCTACGTCTTTCAAGCAATCGTCAAAGCGGTTGGCGATGATGGCTTTGCTCTGTTCCTTGAACTCATCAAGATTATTAACGACCTTGCTGCCAAAGAAAGTGGTTCCGTCTTCAAGTGTTGGCTCATAAATTATAACCTCTGCGCCTTTTGCCTTGATACGCTTCATGATGCCTTGGATAGCTGACTGGCGGAAATTGTCCGAGTTTGACTTCATGGTTAAGCGATACACGCCAATTACACAGTTATGCTCCTTGCTTGCATCCCACTGACCATTTTCTGCATAATAACCTGCCTTGCGCAACACTGCATCAGCAATGTAATCCTTGCGAGTTTTATTTGACTCAACAATGGCTGACATCATATTCTGGGGAACATCCTGATAGTTCGCGAGGAGTTGCTTGGTGTCTTTTGGCAAGCAATAGCCACCGTAACCGAATGAAGGGTTATTGTAGTGGGTTCCAATACGTGGGTCAAGACCTACGCCTTCAATGATGGCTTTTGAGTCAAGACCCTTTACTTCTGCGTAAGTGTCAAGCTCGTTAAAGTAGCTAACACGAAGGGCCAGGTAGGTATTAGCAAAGAGTTTAACGGCTTCGGCTTCCTTCATGCCCATAAAGAGGGTGTCGATGTTATCTTTGATAGCACCTTCTTGCAAAAGAGCTGCAAAAGTCTTAGCTGCTTCAATCAACATATCAACATCTGTTACTGATTCGATTGCCTCGTTTTCGGCCTCAAACTCTGGCTTGTTGATAATCTTGGGATAACCAACGATTATACGGCTGGGGTAGAGGTTATCGTAAAGGGCCTTGCTCTCACGAAGAAACTCAGGAGAGAAAAGGAGATTGAACTTCTTAACTCCTTTCTGTGCATACTTCAAATATAGGTTGCGCGTATAGCCAACTGGGATGGTTGATTTGATGACCATGATGGCATCGGGATTAACCTCCAACACCAAGTCAATTACTTCCTCCACGTGAGTGGTGTCGAAGTAGTTCTTTACTGGGTCGTAATTGGTTGGTGCAGCAATAACCACAAAATCGGCATCAGCATAAGCAGATTTGCCATCAAGTGTGGCTACAAGGTTCAATGGCTTTTCTGCCAAATACTTCTCGATATAATCATCTTGGATTGGTGAAATCTTATTGTTTAGTTTCTCCACCTTTTCAGGAATTACATCTACTGCTGTTACATGATGATGTTGAGATAGCAATGTAGCTATGCTCAGTCCCACGTAGCCAGTTCCTGCTACTGCGACTCTGATGTCTTTAAAATCACGCATAATATTGAATTTTGAATTGTATTATTCTTGGAACTTAAGCACGAATTATTCTTTGAACATAGACACGAATTATCGGGAATTATCCATGAATAATATAATGTACTGCATAGTTAATGTCATTATTATTTGATTGTTATTCGAGAACTACCAGGCATTGCATCAATATCAAATCGTTCAAATTCTATATCAACACAATTTACAGGTTTCAAAATACCACCTATAAAATCATAACCGTTGATAACAGGATTAATTCCTACAGAAAAACATGCTTGTTGAATAGAAATCAACTCGGCATCTGTACATGCTTCGTCTATTCTTACTTTACGAATAACCTTACTCCAATCTATCGCAAGGTCTATGTATAGGCTTTTATTACCCTTACTTCGTTCGGTATAATCCTTTGGTATGGCAAACAATCTTACTTCCTGCTCATAATTGTAAGCTTCTCTCTTCAATGATAGTAATTTCAGAAACTTTTCGACAGAGAAAGAAGTAAAATATTTGGTATAGTCTTTTGACTTTTTCTTGATATGCAAATCCAATATATATTTCTCATCTTTATACTCAACTAGCTTTTCTGCTATAGTCAATCCACTATTTCGCAATTCGCTTCTGAGTTTATCAATGTTAAGTTCCAATTGGACACAATGAGAACCCAATCCTTGCCCATGAGAATACACTTTCCAAGCAGCTTCGCTGTTCTTTTCTCTTGTAACACAAGTGGCAAACAATTTGGGTGTAGCATTCTTTGCACCATCAATTTGGTAATTAGCACAATAAAATCGCTGCTCATACTTGTCGTTCCATTTGCTTGGTTCAAAGAATCTCCACGTTTTAGTATACAGGCTTATCAAGAATGCTTCTATGGTCATATACTTATAAACGGTAGCATAAAATTTCTTTTCCTCTGCTATTTCTTTTATTCTCGAACCAATGCTGCTTCTCGTGTATGCTATCAAGCGTGCTGGCGAAGTTTGCCGACGACTATAATATGCAACAGACTCGGCTTTCTCTATTCGGAAAACAACAACTCTTTTAGAATCAATGGTGTATAGATATGGAGTTCCTTGTACTCCTATTGTATATTCTGAAAGAATTTGAGTAAGTCTCCTCTGAATTGCAGCTGCATTATCTAAACCGACTATCATTTCTCCATCTCTGGGCTGCTCAATGACACCAAGAATAAGATAGCCACCTCCACTATTAGCAATACCAACAATTGTCTTTGCTATATTCGGTAAATCATGAGGTAAAGTACGTTTAAACTCTATGGTCTCCGATTCTTGCAGAGTGCCATCAAGCAACGCCGAAACAATTTCATTTATATCTTTCATTACTATAGAAGCTGTTAGTACTCAATTTAGGGCATATCCCTTTGTATAGGTAAGCACTCAATTGCTTCCAGCCCCTTATAAACAGGGGCTGGAGAGTCATTTATTATTTTTGTTTTAACTTTTGTTGGTTTGAATTTATCGTGCGACAGTACTGGGGAGAAGCTTTTCGTAGTCCTTCTCATCCTCTATAAGTCTACTGAATACATAAGCGAAATACCATAATCGTATTTTTATGTTTTGCAGTGCAAAGATAATTTGATTCATGCAAAATGCCTCGGAAGCAATTGAGTGCTTACCGTTCAAGAAATCAAAAATCTGCTTGTTCATGGCTATACGTAAATAAGTTTATTCGATTAATCACATTTAAGCTATACCCCTCATCTATTATGATGTAATTGAAAATAAAAACTGCTAAAGAATTTTGAAGAAGCTTTCATCCTAGAATCTTCGTCCATCGTGAAATAAGCATTTGGTGAATAATAATCAGAGACATGAATATATGCTAATATCTCCACGAATATTGCTAGCTTTGAAACAAGTGATAATCTATCACCAAGAACTCTAAAAAGAATCTTTCTGCTAAGACTACCTCTCCAAGTTTCATCAGACATATAACTATCTGCCCAACGCATGAACGGCTCAAAAAACTTATAGGCAATCTTTCTTATGCGATATTTTCGATAATTCACCCGAACACCATTTATTTGCCCAGCTACAATATCCTCAACTAACAAGAAGCCCTTATTAATCTCATTTTTCATTAATACAGCTGCCAGCCGATAAGCAAAATCTATCTTATCTTGTAGTTTTATATCATTCTTTCCTTTCTCTTCCAAAACACGCATTGTGTCACAATACGCATCCAGAATAACTTTCATGTGTGTGAAGATTGCTATTGAACCGGTACATTGCTTGTGTACTTTGTAATCAAGATAAATGTCATTCTCATCTACTTTTTCACAAATGGAATGATAAAAAGAATCAAAGTTTTTTTCTGTTCCAATGATAGAGCTGTAATCAGTATTTAAATCGATATAGTCATAGAAACTTAAGATTTCCTTAATCTTAGCATCATCAGATAAGGTTGGTGATACTTGCTCTGCTAATTTGCTGACTGTTGCAGCAATATCTTCATAAGCGGCAATCCTCAACCGGGTAATACCAACCTTAAGAGCTATCTCCTTTTTCTTTCGTGTCTGATAGTAAGCACCAAAGAAAGCCATAAAGAGACCAGGCAACAAGACCTTCAACAATGAGAATATATCTTCCCAGGTTGACTGATAAAATCCCAAATATGTGTTGTCCGCAATCATAGTTACTGTTTCTTTCCTTTTTCAACAACCATGGCCTTGGCTATATTCTCTGTTATAAGCATCATTATCTTTTCACGTTCTGTCATAATTTTCATATCCAACATCTGTTGTATAATTTCACCTTTATGTCCTAAACGCTTTTCAGAATGGTCTGGTTTAGACTGCACCTTAAACTTGATATGATTGATACTATCTCGTATTTCGTCATACACAGATTCTATTTCTTCCGAAAGTTCCTCTTGAAATATAAGCCCCAATTCTATAGCCGTCATGTTCTCAAACATTTTAATGTTCTTATTATCTAAAGGAATATGACTATCTATAAAATGTTCCTGATACATCACTATCAAACGATTGAAAATGACAATATAATTTTGAAAGAACTGCAATTTTTCATATAGCCCCTTTTCGAAATAGATTCTGTTGGTACTAATAAAGCAGTCTATATCCAAAACGGTTTCTTTCAGTTTATCTCCTGTCTGAAATACATCTAAAACTGGATATTGTGGAACATACTCCAGAGGAATATCCTGTTCTTTGATATCAGAAACAGCGATATTGATAATATTGTGTGGCAATACCACCTGTTGTTGTATCGCTTCAAGTCTTATTACCAGAGCATCATAAATATCCAGCTTCTTCTTCATGATATCCCCTTTTACTTCAGACTCGGCTGCCCTTTGTGCAAAATAGGTGGAAGTTATCCATCCTACTACTATACCGCCAACGATGAGGATGATTAATTCCAAAATTCCCTTTCCAAAATACTCAGGCAATGAATTTATCTCGTTAACAATTTGATTTAACGTATCAATCATGAGGCAAATATTTTATTATAGAAGTATGAAATCTTTTCATAATAGAATCTCTGTCGTGTTCTGGCAGATTACCATATTCATCTCTAGTATATTCATCCCTTATATGAACAAACAAGAGAAGAACCACCAACGATGCGCCATGCTTATAGAAATCAGCTTTATCTATATGACGTTCAAAAAGCCATAACCTACATTTATCAACAAAAGAAACCTTAAACAGATTCAGTAAATTTGGCATTTGCAATCTATCTGCCAACATACTTTTCAAATGGTCACTAATATATTCAATGTCGTGCTGCAATGCTATTCCAAAAATCTGGCAAGCCAAATCAAGATGCTCTTTTCTTTTCTCATCGTTTAAAGAGTTGTTTTCTTCTTCCATCATTTTAAATGCTGTAAGAAGACTCAAGACATTATCGTTCCATTCATTAACAGAATCTAAAGTAGCTTCTATATCCTTAGGCCAGAACAAAGTTTGAGAAGATTGCTCTTGAATCAACATACAATATTCATTCAATTTCTCATAAGAACTGAAATAAGAGACATATTCCATCTTTTGATCCCCAATGCGAAAAGGCATGCCGTCTATTAAACTCCAGTAATATTGCTCCATCAATGCAGGTGGCGCAATGAACAGAGAGTTATGATGAATCAACTTATGTAATGAGGCATATAATTTCAGCCTCTTTTCCAATACATGCCTTTTCACGTCAAGCATTACTTCTTTCTTCTTGGAAAACACATGGGTTACATATGTCAGGCACAATGCTATGAGTATATATTTTAGAACGAGAATATACATGACTAATCTTACTCTCTAGCCTGTTTTAAATATAGGCTAGAGAGATTCATTTATTTACCCAAAGCAGACTTAATCACTTTTACTCCAGTATCACCTAAAACTTGTTTTACAGCTCCCATACACCTTTGAATAGGCATTGCCTCCGTCTGGTACTGGAAATAGAATTTTTTGAGACTTTTTCTCGCCATGGCTAAGTTCAAGCAAACTTGCTTTGCTCATAACTTATCGAAAAAGTTTCATACATTTTCTTCGCTCGACAATTTAAGAGCAAGCTTTTATTGTTCTCACTTATCGAAAATGTTCCAAATCTTCGCTGCTGTACATAAATCAAATGTTTTTAGTGCGGCAGCGAAGATACTTCTTTCTAATTTAAGCCCTAATTTGAGTGCTTACTTATAAAACTTAGTTATCTCTTCCTGTGAAAGACCTGTTGCTTTCATTATAGCGTCAATAGGCATATCCATATCAAGAAGCTTTTTTGCTATTTCTACAGCTTTGTCTTTTTTGCCTTCCGCACGACCTTCTGCACGACCTTTCTCTTCTGCATTATCCAGCGAGTTCTTCATGTCGCGATAAGCTTTAAGACTATCCTCATATTCACGAAGTTCTGTCTTAGAGAATCTTGCTATTTCAGCCTGATTAAACAAACGACTAAATACTGCTGTTTGGAGATACTTGGGTTGACGGTCAAGACGCGAGAGGTTTTGAAGAACATAAATCCACTTGTCATAATTGGTCTTTAGTTCTTCTATACTCTTTTTGAACTTGGCTATTTCAACATACTTAAATGTGAGTTTATCATTGAACACTCGATGTGTCTGCTTGTCAAGCAAGCCGATGTCGTGATTGATTGTGTCTTGTGCAAAAGCAGAATCTGTCATGTCGTAGTTGAGTAATGCAACAACATAAACATGCTTGAGTTCATAATTCCAAACTTCTCCTTTTTGCGCTTGCTCACGAATAGGGAATGTGGCATAATAGAGGGAACGGTCTTTGAAGTATTTCTGACTGGCATTCTGCATCTCAACGATAAACTTCTCGCCCTTCTCATTCTCACAATATACATCGAATATTGCCTTGCGGTCTGCACGTACATCACCAACATGCTCACTATTAAGGAATGTCACGTCTCTTACAACCTGTTCACCATCAAACAGAGAGTTGAGAAAATCAATTAACAAATCCTTATTGGGATTAGTGCCAAAGATTCGCTTGAAACCGAAATCGGTCAACAAACTGATATATCGTTCTTCTGTGTTTCGCATAACCTTAATGTTTTGTTTGTGTTATAACACAAAGATAAAAGATATATTCCATATTTACAAGAATATTGGCACTAATTTGGCAATGCGACGCACTGTCTCATCTTTCTTAAAATTAGAACTGATAAGTAGGGTAAGCAGTCAATTTAGGGCATACCCCAGAGAGCAGGCACTTTTCAGTGCCTACCTTTATTGACTTTGTTAAAAAAAGATTGTAAATTAACATTGTGGACTACTCCAATCCGATACAAGAGGGTAGGAGTGAAGGATAATCCCTGCAGCCCTCAAAGATTTTTTTGAAAAATTTACCAAGGTAGCTCCAAGCTGAACTGCCATGAAGCTTCACCGTGCTAATGATACTATAGCTGCCATTTGAGCACCTAAATCACTTCCAAAATGAAATGAGTTGTTGCGTGC
>ENA-ORMS01000543-ORMS01000543.1-human-gut-metagenome-genome-assembly--contig:-NODE-543-length-37559-cov-5.325939_pt1 | contig 37559 bp, 41 predicted proteins | sample MGYA00242104_ERZ508997 | MGnify/ENA primary metagenome ERZ508997 (study PRJEB26280, sample SAMEA2338704) | human gut metagenome | biome: human gut; feature: human-associated habitat; material: faeces... | reverse complement strand
CCTCCTCCATAACTTGATTATACCCCTTTTTCTTCACCAGCCGGATCAGCTCCTCCCGCTGGGTTCTTTCCTCTGCGGTAAGCAGCCGTCCGCTAATGGCTTCTGCCGATGCATCACCAAAGCCGGCTTCGCCGATCCCGTACTGGTAAGCACGCTGCTTTACCTGGGTTATCAGCTCGGTGCGTGCCCACATAGCAAATTTTTGGATCTTGTTCTTATCCACCTGTCCTACTCTCCTTAATTGATCTGCACCCCGTCGCAGCTTTCTAGCATCGTTATCAGCTTCTCGCGAATCGACTCCACATATTTGTCCACGTCGTCCTTGCTTTGAAGCCGTTTGGCCGCACACAGGTCATACCTACGAATCGTGGTGATCTTCCTTGCAGGAGGTACCGACCCGGGGGGAACGTCTTCATCGTGCAGCTTTTCCAGGTAGCGGCAGGTATTTTCACTGTATTTCAGCACCTGCGTGGTCATGGCATCCAATTGGGTCAGCGTGGTGGCTTCGGCTACCGCTTTGCGCTTTTCTTCAAAATATCCGTCAGCTGCCCGCAGAATATCTCCGGCATTTCTCACCTCACCTGCCAGCTGGTGAACGTCCTCCATGCAGTGACGAATATTTTCCAGCACTTCCTCACGCTTTATAGTCAACTGCTTGGCATATGCTGTATTGATTTTGCGAATCAGCTCCGGCAGCTCGCCAATGCGAGAATAGGGTCGGGGCATGGAGAGAATGGCTGTGATATCGCCAATGGCCTTAATGGTATCAGTATCCGCCGCAAAATACTCACGCTCTCTGCTTATATCGGTAAGGCATCTTTGAGCGTCATCGTACACCTCTCTCTGCGCCTTAAAGAACATTTCCACATCTTCCATATCCTCTGCGGACTCAAACAGCTCATCCTGCCGACAAACCATATTGGTGAGCAACGCAATATTGTCCTTGCGCTGTCCAAGAATGTCCACCATCAGCCTGTATTCTGTTTCCACCTTCTCCTTTTCGGGATATGTGCCCTTGGAATAGTAGTTATCCAAAAGCTTTTGGCAGTACTCCCGTTTCGCCTCAAATATCGCCAAAACATAGCTATTCAAGGCATCCGCATCGGTGGGAACATCCATGGCATTCTTATAATCCCGCAGGAAAGCTACGCTCTTACGAATCAGTTCCTCGGGCGGGGCAACCTTGCGCACCACAATCGCCTTATCAATTTCGGATTTCTTTCGCAGATAATCCACCAACCGACGGTCGTCCTTTTCTACAACGGCACCACCATATCGAATTTGGATCTTTTGCTGTACGACCAGCCGCGCGGCCAGTGCGGCAATATCTATTTCCCGCCAGCCAAAGGGGAGTGCTTGGAACCTGCGCTGCACATCGCCCATCGAGATCGTACCGCCAACGCCGTTTTGGTTTTTCAGCTCCAGCCACTGGCTTATCTCATTCAGCGCTTCCTCGTTATTGGCGCCCGTCCCGGCAATGCCGATCTCCTCATATGCTCCGTTTAGGATCTCCAAAATGTCTGCATCACTGTCGGCAAACCGATTGACATAATTCAGCTTGGAATAGACACTCTCCACCAGGCTGGTCATGGCACCGTCCAGCTTTTCCTTTGCAGAACCGGATCTCTGCTCCAAGATCTCACCGTGGACATAGAACTTTCCATCAACGATGGCCTTTTCGATTAAGCTGCGGGCATGACTTTCCAGCCTCCGTGCCTCATCGTTGCGGTCCCGAATGATCCGCTGGAAGCTTTCCGGCATTTGCGAAACATTCCGCTTCTTTACATACTTGCGGATCCTCATTGCCTGCTCCAGCTCATCATAATACGGAGTATCCACCGAGAGAACTACAATGGCCTCGTTGTTAATTTGGGATTCCATAAGAAGCCTTGCCTCTCCGCCCTCGAGGAAATCGGCTGCCGCCGTGACAATGCGCAGCCGCATTCCGCCGCAGGAGGCACCGTTCAGCGTTTCATCGACATACTGGTCATATGCAAAATCATACCGGCCGTACTTAAACTTTTTTGCGGGATAGATTTCACCATAGACCGTCTGGGAAATGCTTTGGACGATTTGAGCGCTGTCTACGCTGGTGTTTTTGATCTCAACGGCAACATCCTGCTCCTCATCGGTCAGGAAGGTATAGGTGTCCCCATTACGGGAGATATAATTTTGGGTCAGCAGGCGATCCAGTGACGCCGCAATAGAGGCTCGCAGAGTGATTTTGTCGGCGTGAATATCATCGATCATCAAAATAGAGATATTCTCTATATTCGCCTTGATATCATCGATGTATCGAATCAAATACAGCAGCTTCAGCACATTGACATCCTGCTGCTCCAAGCCGTCATGGGCATCGGCGGCATTTTGGCAGCGGTCGATCACACGGCGTATGGTACTTTCCAGGAAGGTATGCACCGTGTCATAGAATTGATAAAACGGAACCAACGCGTTTTCATCCTTATTTTCGATGCGCTGTGCCGCCTCCTGAAAGCCGGAAAGCATAGAGCGCTCGCCGCCGGAAAGGTGCTTGCCGGAGTTTCCGTGCTTGCGGATTTCGGCAAGTACCTTTTGGATGATAATAAACTGATAGGGGATGAAGGGGAAGGTTGCGCTAAACTCTTCCGCGCTGGTAAAGCCCTTAATATCAAGAATGGGATTATCAAAGACAAACAAGCTCTTTAGCCCGGAAGCTTCTTTCTCATACTCCATCTTCAAAAGGCTATCTGCTTCATCCGTCTTTGCCAGTATGCGCTTTTTGATTACCTCATCAACCGACGAGGAGGACAGGCTCAAGCGGGTATTAAAGCGCCCCTGGATTTTGGAAAAATCATCGCCGGTGATCTTTACGACAGAATCGATGCCCTCCTGGCTGGTCACCATGACCCATACCTTGCCCCGACACTTATCGCCGATTTCCTCTACCAGCGACTGTAGATTTATCATCAGGTCGCCGTCATCGCCGATATACTGCCCGACTTCATCCACGCAGAACAGCAGCCGGAAGTTATCCCCCTTACTATCCACATATTCCTTAATCTCGGAAACAAGCTGCTTAATACTCATATCGGCATTTTCTTCACCGTTAAACCAGTTTCTTGCCGCTGTTTCACTCATGCCGAGAACCGACTGCATTACCTCAACGATGTCGTCCTCGAAGAAGCCGGAAGCGGAGCGGGTATCGACCCACTCCTCACCGTTGATCTCCTTAAATGCCGCACGGAAGGCTTCGGTCTTACCCTGCTTATCAATAAAGCGTTCCAGCTTGGCGGTTTTCAGGTCATCCCCGTAAAACCCGCAATGGTTATAGAACACCTTTGCAAACACCCGCAGCACTGCCGTCTTATCTTTTTTGATAGGACCTTCAATATCAATATTGAACAGGATCGACTCGGTTGGGATGCGAACGCACCTTTCCACCATGGCATAGGTTATGGCATCATCCAGCTTGTCCTTAAAGTAATCAAGAGCCTCCCGGCCATCCACCTTTTTGTTGGAGAGCAGATAGGAAAGCATCTTTAGAAAGTGAGATTTACCGCTACCGAAAAAGCCGGAGATCCACACCCCGACCTTATCAGTCGGAAGGTCGATTGCCCTCGAATAGTTATCAAAGAATGTATCGAAGCACCGCCGCAGATCCTTGGTGATGATATACTCACTTAGCTCCTGCTTTAAGCTTTCTTGGTCATCCTGTGACACCTTGATAACGCCGTTAATGTCACGGTCGATATCCTTTTGGAACATATTTTGAATCTTCATGCCGTCTCTCCTCAATCTATCAATTTACAAAAGGTTGAACGCTCTGTAATAATGTCCGTCAAGAAATTTGCCAAACAGTCCAAGGTCCTGCCCGTTGAACGAACCCGGGTAGAACATCACAATAGGAATATCTGCAAAAAGGTGCTGCATACTGTCCAGCATCTTGTGGGAACGCATAAACGGATAAATCTTTCCAACCCCGGTAAGGAAAAGCACATCCCCGTATTCATGGGGCTCATACTTCATATATTCCAGCAATGCCTCCGGCGTGGCGATCTTTTGAAGCTGGTCGAGCAGATAGTCCTTTCCCCGTCGTTCCTCCAGCGCATCTACGGACTTCAGAACCCGTTTATCCTCCAGAAGCTTCAGGAAAATCTCATAGAGATCACACTCCTTGATGTGATACGGTGTTCCTTTTTCCTCCTTTAGCCGAGCAATAAAATCTCGGACAATGATCTCATCAGCCGGATCGTAACAAAAAACATGGATGCCGACTTCATTGCTCAAGCCCTTGTTGGCAAGGAAGCTTGGGTCAGATATCCTGTCCCGAATTCGATCCAATTCCTGCTTTATATTCCCCATACCGCTGCCTCCTTATCTAAAGCAATTAAATGCCGCCAGTGCTTCTGTATCGTTGTTGGCACGAATGCCCTCCTCCAGCTCATCGCACAAAAACAGCGGATTCAGCCGATCTGATTTAACGGTGTCAAGCATCTGCGCTTCAACCAATACCTTGGTCAATACCTGCTTAATTTTACTGATCGTTAATTCGCTCCATCCTGCTACATCATCATTTTGCTCCTGGAGGTGGGAGAAGAAAGCATTCACGTCCTTTCGTGTAAAGGAAAAATCCTGATTCTTGTACTTTTCCCCTATCACCCCAACCATAAAATCCCACACCAGCCGATTGTATCGCATCATCGCATACAAGTTGATCTGCTTTGCGATTGCAATGGGTGCTGCAGAAAGCTCCCACCGAAGGGCATCATTATCCAATGCGTCCAGCCGCTTGTAACAGCTGCGAACCATCCGGGAAACCAGCCGTTCGGTGGGGTACTGAAATAGATTATTCTCCTTGATCTCCTCGATAGCCACCTCAACCGGAACGCCGTCAAGGTAGTATTTCGATGCTATGCGGATCTCATAAAAGAGAAACTGCTCCGCCGTAATGGTTCCACTGTATACCTGTGATCGCTCCATATATTTCTCCGTTCAACGCAAGTTCCTTGCTTATTTGACCATTAGATACAAATTCACATAATATACTATACCACAAATTTTGATATATTGCCAATATTTACGACGAAATTGTCGCTTACCTATGCTCAGATTTTGCTGGGAACTAAGGCTTTATCCACCGACAGAACCCGGGCAGTTTACCTTCAATCTCACCGCAGATGCTCTCGAAAAAGCCCACATGCTTTTTGTGGGAGAAAATAAAGTAAAACCGGTTTGTGAATTGCGGGAATTCCAGCAGAAATACGGCGTCGGCATGTAGGTAGTTTTGCTGGAATTTCATGATGGCGTCAATACAGCGGGCTTTGGAGGTCATTTGCGGGCGGTGCTGATATAGAATGACATTTTGTCCTCTGTCATAGTAATCTCTTAACTCGTCCCACCGCACATGCTTCTCTGTCGCGGAATGATTCAGGTGCATTCTCTCCGTTTCCAGACCATTGTCGGGGTCAAGAAATACCGTATCGCAGCCGGCGGTTTTCGTCAGCGCATTTTGGTGCCATGCAGACCTGTCCGTGCCCGGCATTACGGAGTAAAGTGCCGCGGGGAAGAGATCAGCCTGCTCGATACGATCAACCGAACGGTTTTTCTCAACCATCACGATTTGATACAAGGCATCGAATAGGGCAGGATCAAATGCGCGGTATTTCTCCGGCTTTTCCAGATAGCCGATGTACTTACCGTCATCCTGCTTTTGGGTCACCGGTGGTTTGACCATGTACCAGTTGACGGCAAGGATATGTGCTTTATTGCCGATCATGCGCAGCAGACCGTATTTGCCATAGTCGCCGATATCCCCAACATAGTTATCCTGCATCTTCATTCCTCCAGTCTTTTCAAAGCAGGGTGTTCATCGTTTGCTTTACTATGATTATATCATAGTTTTACAGCGTAAACTTTCCCGTCGCTCTCGCGTCGACCGCATAGGCAAACAGATCACCCTTGAGGACGGCGGCAAAATAGTCATTGCGGTGCCATTCATCGGAATAGTGCTTTTCGATGAGTTCCAGTGTTTCACGCAGCTGGAGCATCGCGGCGACCTCGTGTTTGCAGCAGCCGCTGCAAAAGCAAGAGCAGGTCAATCTGCTGATCTCACCATCGCAGTATTTAAACTCGACCTCATAGAATTTGCTTCCTTCGACGATGGCATAGCCTTTGGTACCGTCAACGCAGAGATACTTGACCTTGTTGCAGTTATAAAGTTCATAGCCGCGTGTGCCGATTTCACTGCTGGCACCCATGCCGGATAGATCGTTTAATGGGAAAGAGGTATTATCACTGCCGCAGATGAATTCATCGTCCGTTGCTGGTGCATTGTACCACGTAAGCACCTTGCTGCGTGGCAATGTCTCCCTGTCAAAAGTCACGAAGTGCGACCCCGCAATGAAAAATCGTCCGTGAACTGTTGTGTCGACCATACATATCACACGCTTGTAGTCTGCTATTTTGATCTTAAAGTTATAGTTGACCTCGATGACGCGCCCGCGCAGCCCAGCCAGCTTGCCGTCCACATAAACCAGATCACCGCAATGCAGATCAAATTGGTCGTTATAGTATGTCAGCGTCATGTTGCGTGCCGCAAAGTAAACTCGCACTACTGATTTGCGGGATGCAACTTGTGTTTCGGGCACATGGGAACCTATTTCGGGGGTTTTTTTCTCACAGCAGTCCGCCGTGTTAAATCCGATTTTAAATGCCATATTGTTTCCCTCCCTGTAAAATATCGCTTGGTTTTTTGTTTTTACAGTCCTATTATAAGATAAATCCTGTCCCATAGTACGGACTTATCCCTGACGCGCCCCCTGTCGGTTAGATTTTCTTTGTGGACACCTGTTATGCAGCATAAGCACAACGGGCTCTCATTGGGGTTTGTCCTGTTTTGAGGTGTACTCGCTCTTTGTTGCAGCAAATGGCTTCAGCATATTGAAGGAGTTTTCGGCGCAGGCATAGTCGTACGGCGCCTACCCTGTTGCATTTTTTGCAATATCTTGATATAATCCTTTTATCAGCAAAGCAGTGTTGGTACAGATGAGAAACTAGCTATTTGCAAAACCGGATAAGTAGTTTTGGCTACGGTCCACCTGCTAACGCTTTGATAGCGATGCTATTGTGATGCTGGTATAACATTTGTAAATCTTGGTGATCTATCAGGGGTCAAGCATTCCGGTTATGTCCTTGATAAAGTAATGATAAGCCTTAGGTGCGTAAATTATTGTTTCATCACAGCTTTACACCATATTTTACTCTGGCGACTGCGTTTCAGCCACCTTTGTAAAGTTGCGTGTAAAGCACCCAATGTGGATCGGTTGAGTCTGTACACGCAATTGTGTATGGACTTATATTTTTGATCCAGTTGGAGGTGAAATCAATGAAAATCTCACGATCTAACGCTTTACACTTATGGGAACAGTGCTACGGTGATGTCAGGTTTGCAGAAGACTTTCATGGCTATCTGATGTGCAGAGATGCTTACGGTGATGATGAATACTTTATTGTAAATCGCGGAGCACGAATCTATTGTGGGTGGAATATTCATCATGTTCTTCCCGTTGCACTTGGTGGAACAAACGCAATTTCCAATCTTATCTGTACAAATATAGCGACCAATGCGGCTGCTAAAGACAAGATCACGTTTTGGATTGACGATTGTCTTTATCAAGTAAAGCGAATCCGCGGAACTCGTAATTACGAGATCGTAGAACTTAACTGGCAAGGAGAAAACTGTTATGGGAAAATGCATTTTTGACTTTGAAGACGGTGACTTTATCTTCACCATCTCGGACAACACAGCAATGGATTCTGACGGAAATCTAATGATACGCATGAGTGACAATATGTCCATGGACATGGATTCCGGGGAGATCCATTTAGTTTCCTCGTGGTCTAACGATGACGAAGGCGACGACTGATTTTCATTTGAACGGAGCAGGTCACGCCGGCTCTGTTCAATCTGTCAGGAGGACTTGTATGCCGAACCCCCGCCATTGTGGCGGGGGTTCAAGAGAGCTTAATCGGTGAAAATGAAAAGAGAACTCCTAATGTGTGGTAAAATGAAAGCGTGACCTGCCAGTTGCGCAAAACCAACACAATAGGAGGAGAGAAAGACGTCGAAGCAACAAGCTGACGTAAATAGTATAGCTTACTATTAGGAATACAGTCCAAAATGAGCGTTTCGGAGATCACAGGATATCTAAAAGGGAGAGAAGCTTGGCGATATTCCAAAAGCGAGGGGCGTTTGCCCGAGTATTGCTTCCAGCAGGTCGCTTGCACCGCCTCGTTCTTTCCCTTTTCTGCGGTCCGTGCTCTGCACTTTTGCATACCCTTTGTGTTCCACACTATCTCTTTGCAGGAAGCCCTCGTTTCCTTGGTATTCTGCTTTCATCACACTGACCTCCTCGGTCTGTACTTGAGACTTACGATTGTTCGGCCCTTCCCTTGAAAAGTCAAGGTACCATGGCCTCGGCTGACTTCTTGCAGTTCGTTGTTACTACGACTTTCGGGTTTCCTACTTCCCGCCTGCTAGGCTAGCTCTAAGGCTGGAGCGGAGTCCTGCATTCCCAGGTATCTGCACTCAATACAGATTATGGTTTCCAACACCTCGATCTTTTCTTCAAGAGGAAGATATCTCCATCCTCCATCGAGGTCAATCTTTGCTACGGTTGCAATGTTGGCGGAAAGAGAGTTCTCGTAGTCTGAAATGTTATTATAAGATTCTGGCAGGCTATACGCGATATCGCTGTAGCTGATTGTATAGTGTGAGGCAATCAGGATCTTTCCGCAAATACAAGAGCCTAGCAGCACCAGACAACAGATAACTCGAGATGCACGGGCGGCTTTTATAACGAACACTTCACGTCTGATGCGAATACGCTTAGCCTGGTTCACCTTCTTTACAGCCCAGATGAGCCCGACGGCAACCGAAACGAAGCACCCGGCAAGAATCATAATTCGGATTGCCAATGAATATCTCCACATGCTAATTGCTTCGTATGCCAGCACGGGCATCAAGGTTCCACTTATCAGACTAACCCAGTTTCTTTCAGCCTTCCATGAAAGGACAAGACTGCTTAGGGCGAGGACGGCAACAATAATCACTAATACCCAAATACGGCTTCCATATACAGAGAATGTTGTAAAACACTTTGCATAGAGAAACGCAAGCACTATTTCTATCACGGCGAACAATCGGACAAATTGCTCAAACGGAATCCGATTGTTTACGATTCTATTCTGCCTACTCTTTCCTTCCATCTATCTCACACCTTTCTCACGCTTATGAATACTCAGAAGATATTGAAGAAGACCGATACAACATCAAGGCCAATAAGCAGCCAAAGAATGACTTTTGAAATCATCGTAACGGAGAAGAAGCAGATGCAAGCGTATCCTGGCAAACCGGCGCGAAGGAGCTTTTGGCGGCACTTTTTATTGGTGAGCCATTTTCTTGCCACTTCGCTGATGCTGTCAACTCCACACATTGCACTCAACGATGATTCCCCATCAAGCCCCGATGCTGGCAACAGGTTTACACCGGCAAGGATGACGTTGACATTTGCGACGGAGAACATAGTCCGCGACCACTGATAAGACTGCATCGCTAAAATGAGACAAATCCCGGCCATAAGGAGATTGACTTCAACCCCAGCCAACGCAAACTGTATCTTCTCAGCTTTCGTTGCATCTTCCTTATCCTCGTGGGCTACATATGCTCCGAACGGAATAATACCGAGGAGAAGGATTCCAGTATCGCTGATTTTATACCCATACGCAACTCCCGCAACAAGGTGTCCCAACTCATGAAGTGCAAGGGATAAAACTATGAGAGCATAATAAAGCCACCAGCTGAAGCTGTCCCCACTCTCTGCACCTTCCGATGCCGTTACATATACGCTAATCGCAAAGGCGAGAATGGATACTGCGGGAAGAGCGGCATTTAGTGCTTTGAAAACCAGCCTTCCGGCTTGCAGTCTATTGCCAATAGGAAACAGAATAAAGCGGTTAAAGAGGCCGTTATCTTGAACAAATCTGGAAGTCCGAACCAGTCCATGTCGCTTCAGCTTGGGAAGTATCCGGCGTCCATTGTCCGGCAGATCCAAAGGGCGAGTACCATCTGCCTTCAGAAGGGCATCCCATAGTCTGCGGCTGATTTCAAATTCCTCCCCATCAGCGTTTTCAATGAAATAGTGGGTGGCATCGGAACCTTCGTACTGGAAGGTTCCGATAGACACGCCCTCTTTAAGGACCGGATACATTGCGGATCACCTCTTTACGACGTTTTAATTGTTGCCTTTCCACCAGCGTTAGTAACATCCTTGGCAAATTTCACAGCTTCGCTTTTGGTGCTAAAAGCGATATCAACCGGGAACTGAGCCAGCCTTTTCGCTGCCTTTTCGAGGCTTTCTCCTGTTGCAGAGGCGATTACTCGTGCAATTCTCGCTCGATTGCTTTGACCTTCTGTGATAATCACGTGATGCTTCTTATCTGCTCCCTGCTTCTTCCGCTCTGCCTCTTCCTCAGCTTCGAGTTCAGCGATTTTCGCGTCAATCCTCGAAACCAGGCTGTCGATATCCATTGGCCCATCAGACCGCGCTTCTTCAAAAAAAGGGAAGCCTGTGGGAACCGCAGAAGTTTTCCGTTCAGCGGAAAAACCCGAAAGAGTGGACTCCATCTGCTTTTTCTTGATTTCCTTGACCATAGCTTCGAAATCAAGCGATTTGAACGGTCTCCCGTTTGCGGTGGGCTTATACTGAGGGGCTTTCCATTTGGAGTTATCGTACATCTCATCGTAGAAAGGAAGATGAGCAATGAACTTATACTGGCTGTCCACCATAACCAGTGCAGTGCCGGTGGGCATTGCAGCCAACTGCGACGCCGTAATCAACTGTTCCTTGATGATATGACCGCTGTTCTCAATCTGCTTCTCTCCGCAACGCTGAGCCCACTCGGTGAGGGTTTCCCAGCTGTTAGTGGAAAAGCCGATTGTAATACCGATGCAGGAGTTGATCGTTTCAGCCTTGCTCTTACCGTAGACATCAACGAGCTGAGCGTTACTCTGAAGAACCAGCATCAGCCTCATATTCCGGCTACGGCTAGCCACCATCAGATTGGGCAGAGAGGGGATGCTCTTACCAACCGAGCCAAGTTCCTCCAGGATGATGTTCACCCTGATCGGAAGCCGACCGCCTTTCTCCTGTGCAACACGGATAAGGTGCTGTGAAACCTGGGAGACGAGCAGACCTGAAAGAGCATCATACACGTCGGTTTCATCGGGGGTAATGACCGTCAGAATGAAAGGACGGTTTACATCGATGTCCATAATGTTCAGCGTATCGTCGCTGAGCATTTCCATGAGACCTTTGCTGCGGCTGAAGACTTCGAGACCGGAGGCGGCCACACTGTGAATGGAAGCCCTCGTCTCGTTGGGAGCGGTAACATAGGTTGCGAGGTTGCGTTTGGCCAGAGAATCAAGGGGGAGATGCTCGTAAAACTCCTTCAGGATAGTGTTACTGGGACCTCCAAAGCGAATCTCGGATTGTTCCATCATAACCGCAACACTGTCAAGATTGATGGTTTCCTTTCCTGCGGTCTCAAACAGCCCATAAGTCAATCCTTTCGCGTAATTCACGGAGGAGTCCGTCCAGAACTTGTCGGAATGACCGTCATAGGGATAAACGCCATTCCAAAGCTCGCTGAGCATGGAGCTTGCAATATCATTATCATCGGGATCTTTGGAGCAAAAGAGACGATACGGAGTACTCAGCGGGTTCCACTTGGTAGGGCTCTTGCGAGGGTTGCGGAAGTCAACGCAAAAGACCTGATAGTGTTCAGGAATGTAGCAGGCATTCTTTTTATAGCCCTCGCCTTTGGGGTCGAGCATGATGAGGCTTTCCCCCTTTTTGAGAATCTCTCGCATATACGGAAGGCTGCAACACTGGCTTTTGCCCTTGCCGGTACGACCAATCACCGCAATGTGCGACTCACTGTCATCAGAGTACTTCCTGCCGTTTTCGACATACACCACCGGACCGGCACCGTTCACTGGGTCCGTGGTTTCGTGAAACCTGCGTTTGATTTCGTTTACGGTATTCCAACGCTCACTTCTGCTCATTTCACTTCGCTCCTCTCTGCATCATTGTGCCAACTGGTAATCATAGATTTTAGGCTACTTTCGTCAACAGTAGGGGTGAAAGCCGAGAAGTCGGCGAAATGGACAAGCGCATCAGCAGTGGTAATTGCGTCCTTAACGCTTGCAATACAGAACTCCGAAACCATATCTGTAAGCACGGCGCGGAATACATTTTCATGCTTGATCTCAATGCCATGCTCCTCAACCGTCTTGATAATCAACGCGCAGATATCTTCCTTGGTATAAGGTTCGACGTCGAGACGCTTGATGTTATCAACGGTTTCGCACAGCTTTTCCAGGAGCTTTTCTTCGTTCCTGTTGGGAGTCGTATGGACAAAGAAGATAACGCATGCGTGCTCACACACTCTCTTGCAGTTCTTCATAAACTCGGAAAGCTGAGTCTCACCAAGGTGAGCAGAGATATCGCTGATATCCATGCCGATAATATTGCAGTATTCGTTGGTGTACACAGCGGCGGAGTCGATTGCTGCGAATGCCTGCTTGAGCTGCTGAAGAGAGCCGTCAAAGGCGATTTCGATATAGTCATCGAGACCGCTGGTGAGGCTCAGGACGCCCGCTTCCTTGTACTTGTCGGTCATGTATTCGACTAAAGTCGTCCTGCCGGAACCGGAGTCAAGAGGAATGATATAGTGCTTCGGTCGAAGACCGCACCTCTTGTACATATGGGCATTGTTGCATGTACTCTCGATCTCTTTACAGGGGGTGGCAAGCCCAATGGGCTTAGTGATGTCATAGTGTTTCATATCGTGCCTCCATTCACCATTCGGAAATAGGATCGCCAATCTTGTCCACAAGGCCGTATTTGAGAGCTTCTTCTGCGCTCATGATGTTGTTGCGCTCGGTATCCGTCTCAATCTTCTCGGAAGACTGTCCAGTACAATCAGAGAAAATCTTATTGATTTTCGCTCTCGTTTTGAGGATATGTTCAGCATGAATGCGAATGTCTGTGGCCTGACCGCTTGTCCCGCCATGCGGCTGATGGATAAGGACCTCAGCATTCGGCTGGCACCAACGCTTACCCTTTGTTCCGGCGGCGGCTAGAAGAAAGGCCCCCATACTTGCCGCCATACCGCAAGCGACAGTAACAACATCGCATTTCAATGACTTAACGGTATCGTAGATGCTGAAGCCTGCGGAAACCGACCCTCCAGGACTCTGGATGTAGATTGTGATATCATCTTCAGAGTCTCTTGCGAGACACCTTAGAGCGGAATTCATTACCGTCGCTACATCCTCGTCAATTTCACCGGTCAGAGAAATGGTACGGTGAGCGAAGTCAATATCCAAGGGTTCCAACATCATATCCTGACCGTTGAGATTAACAGCTTTCTTCATGAGGTAGTTCATACAATCAATCCTCCCTTATTCTTGCATACGCCCATGAACAACTCGGACTCGTGTTCGGGCATCTGATCCATGAGGATAATCTTCTTTTCGGGCACATAGATTTTCTTCTTCGCCGTAACGATCAGAGAGTTTGGAGATTCCTCAACAACCAACCCCTTCAGATCAAAGTTCCCGACACTCATGATTCCTTCAAAACCCATCATCGTTCTCATCCTTTCTGTCTTGTTATCTCTGAATACGGAGACATCGAACAAATCTCCACCATCACGGCTTTTCTCTTTATTGCTTACAACCATCGATACGGAGAGTGGTATCGAATCTCCAAAAAGGGGCTGTCGCAAAACGCATTGCGACAGCCCCAATCAATTAAAATCAACTTGAAAAACCAATTGTTTCAGATTGTAAGTCAAACTATATTGTTTATAGTTTTGCAGGCCGCATCGAATGTTAGACTGGAGAAGTTTTTTGATCGAAGCAACAATCATCTCATCATCAAGAAATACTCTGGGAAGTTTAAAGATGATTGTTTTTTGCACGGAAGAAGCATTCCGTATGAAGGAGGCCAGTTCTCTTCCACGCTTGAAATAGCACCCCATTTTCTCATACATGCCGAAAGTTCTTGGACACTCCGGCAGTTCATCGTTCCAATGATGCGATGATCGTATATCCGTATCGGACAGATTAAAGTAATCATATCTGATACAGCTGCTCGAAATAGTAGTGTCAAAAGTTGTGTCAATATGATAAAAGACGCCGTTGATTCTTACGAGATTCCATGCATGCCCGCTTTCATTTCCTTGTTCATTTGAAGACCCAAATACCACAATAGATTGGAGTCCTAATTGATCCGACAAGTATTTGAATGCCTTAGCAATGCCTTCGCAAACACCTATTTGATACAGAACTGCTCCAGGCACTTCGTGACTATAGGGGGCGTCAGTGTCCTTATACTTAACAGTTGAGGCAATATAGTCATGAATGGCTTTTTCCTTCTGAAAGTCACTACACTGCTTATGCTTATCGACTAGTTCTTTACAGTGGCGCGACATGCTTATCAATGTGTCGTGCGATTGCGATATTGTGAATCGGTATTCTGGTATGACAGTGCATTGTGGGGCATTTTCGGTGAGATATCTTATCCTGATATTCTTTATATAGAACAGCTCAGGCACATCAAGCTTCAAAAAGTGATAAATCTTCTGTACTTGAGATACTGTGCATCCGTGGCAGGCAATCTCTTTTGAGTAATGGAGAAAACCGGAAAGCAGTGTGTCGTAAACTGCAGCTTCTTCCTTTGAGAGGCATTCAAAGTAGTATCGATACTGCTTTATTGGAATTAATGCTGCCAAATCCATTTAGGCACCTCCTTAAGCAAACTCTCCTTTATACAAAGAAGCTGTGTTGTTATCCAGCATAAAGAATTCGTTTTGAGACAGATTGGATATCTCTTCGGGCTTCACGACGCGTTCCCTTTTATTCGACGTTGACACATTGTTGTTTGCCCCAAAATGCAGTCCGAATTGACCAATGCTGTTGCTCCCTGCGTGAGCCTGTGTAACCTCGATGTGTTCGTATTCACCGAATTCTCTTGAAAGCTGTTCTGCAGAATGAAACGAGTGCGCGAAGATAATGGCCTTATGGGAAAGTGCCAGCCATGAAGAAGCATCGTCTTTTGTTGCACCCGCTCCATTCCCAATATTGGGAGTAGATACTGTCCAGCAAAGATCATTAGATGCATTTTTAAGAAGCGAAGCGAGTCTCTCATTGCTGGAAACAGTGGAGACATCGAGCACGACACGACAGGCACACCCTTTGGATAAGCAATGCTCGATCTCAGAGGTTATCATTGAGAGCTGAGTCTTTTTGTTTGTGGAATCAATATCAATAACGATGATCCCTCCCGATTTAATGCATTCCTGAATGGATGTGCTTCTGGACAAATGGCTTTTCCATGCTACAATATCCGTCTCAGCCTGGAGTTGGGAGAAGAAGTACTCAATGTTTGCTCTTGACGCCACCCCAGCGTTGATGTCATTTCTAATGGCTGTTGCTTCATTCGGAGTCAAGTGTCCAGCTTGTTCCTCGTGTATGATGACTGCCTGAATCGAGTTGTGTGGGCAGGATGCAAGCATTCTGAGGTAGGGCGTCACACCGCGGCCTCGCAGAAGTGCAGTTAATGCGCGGAGATATAACGCCCCGGCTGCATCAATTTTATTGTTCTGATTTGAAGCGGCAACAATCATCATTGCCATCTCATTGTCGTTCAGTCTGAGAATCGGATCATAGAAGGGATTATTCCCGTTGATGATCCTGAAATATGGCTGAGAAGAGCATACACGAGCCAAGTCGCTCTCAAGATGGTGGTTGCCCTCATGAAGAACAACCGTAGGCAGTCCTACAGAAGCAGACTGAAGAACGCTCTGTACAACAAGCTTATTGCGCGCCTCCTGCTCTCCACCTGAAACGCAGATATTACCAATTTGATAATAACAGGGGATAACTTGGTCAACAGTTACTCTTCCCGTGTACACAAGATTTCTGTTTGCCTTGTTAATCCTCTCGATATTCTTCAGAGTCTTCTTGCGATTAGATCTGCTGACCGCTGAAGCTGTGAGGGTAGCAACAGTGTTAAAAATGCGCCCCATATTCTCACCCAAACCTTTCTATATAGAATCTAAAGGGCTTTTCGCCATCCAGTCCAATAATTGCCTCGCCTTTGGCAAGAACAGTTATGTCCCAATCTTCTACTGCGTTGCCTTCACGAATTTCTTCTCGAGGCTTGTTCGCAGGATCAATATACTGATAGGCACATATATTTCTGCCAAAGAGTCCTTTTATGTATTCCCTTGAAGCTGCATTACTGGTTCGGAAGCAAAGAACATTCTGGAATCCGGAAGCAATATTCTTACCCCCGTATTCGCCATACAATTCGTACAGCTGTTCCATGCTCTGAATACCAGCAATCACCGAAATGCCAAGGGAACGCCCAAAATTCAAGGCATCTTCAAAGTGATTTAGGCTCGGAAGCATTTTGAGCTCATCACAGATAATGTAGACATGTCCTCTTTTCTGGCTTGGCGATAATGCTTCTTTAAGGAAAAGATCCACCAGAATTCTATAGATCGGCTGAAACGACAGCCCACATGCAGGATCATACTCAATAAAGAGAGCCTTACCATTGCGCTGCCGTTCTGCTTTACGGACGGAGAATCTGCCGTCTTTTCCAAAGCATTTCGCCCCTCGGCCGTCTTCGCCGTTGGGTGCAATATATTTCCGCTTGTAGTTCAGCGAAGACACCAAGGGCTTGATCGGATCTGCCATCTCCAATATATTTGAGGACACCTTTAAGCTCTGGGAAACCGTTAAGGAACTCAACAAGCTTAGCGGCATTGATTGTCAACAGGTACTGATTCAACGTGCTGTTGTTAAGATGCTTAATCCGGTAATCCATGTCTGAGATGCCCAAAAACGTCATCGCTTTTAAGATTGCCGCAAAAACATCTCGTGCTGCTGTCGGGAAGAAAGGCTGGTTGCTGTTGCAATGCTGTCAGAAAACACTACTTCTGCAATTTCATCTGCGTTCAGAATAATTGCTTCCTTGTCCCAGCCATCCGCGACAATGTCCATGAATATGTTCCAATCAGCACTGACTGCAACGCTGTTTCTCTGATTAGAAATTATGTAATCGTCTGCGTTATGAAACCTGACAAAATCCAGCTTGGAGTCGAACACTAGCATTACATCTTCTGAATTCATAGAGGTTTTAAGCTGTTTAACGAAGTGCAGGATGGCGTTTGTTTTTCCGGTACCCGTTGAGCCCAGCAGCAAACAATGTGTTGAGAGCTGATCGCTAGTAATGCCGAAGTGCTTGCCGTTGCCTGATAGTACAATTGGCGGATTTGCGTTTATCTTAGGAATAGGATTTTCAGTTACTCGGCATCCATAAAGAGTCTCTGTTTTAGTAATCATTGCTTAACACCGCCTTTCTTAAATCAGAGGAATTGTTGCCGCCCTCTTTCATTTAATGGATACTCCGCTTGCTTCTCCTTCGGTCTGTTGAAACAACGTGGCTTTTGGCGCTTCGTTTGCCATTTTATCAGACAGCTGCTTTTCAAAAATGTCTTTTTGTTCGTGGTCTGAGTATGACTCAATATCATGAGACTGTCTTTCTGCAACAATTTCTGCGTATTTTTCTTCAGCAAATCTGCGAGCGTCCACCTCAACCGGCTGATTAAAGTATGCTCGGGGATTGTCTCTGAATGAAATGTAATTGCCTTCCGCGAGGTTCTCTTTCCATGCATCTGCTTCAGCTTGGTTATCGTGAAGAACAATCCCATCTGCCACCTGGTGCTGATATGCATGACGTCCTTCATGCAGACAAGCGGTAACAATTGCTTCAGAGTCCTTTCCGTATCTCGTATCAGAGGCAAACTGCGAGCTGTTGACATATATAACCTGGTTCTTAGGATCATAAGTACCTAACACGACGCCATCAGTCCCTGTATAGAGAAATTTTCCAACAACAGGGCAAGATAATCTACCAGCCTCAAATGCCGAGTGATTTTCGATTGTCTGAAGCACTTCGAGTTTTCTTTCTTCGCTGAGCTCTGTCCATTGACTTCCTGTAAGCAGTACACTTTGTTCATAAGTCATAGCATTAACCTCCACTGCAACGGATAGATGCTATGGCAGACTCGGGATCTTCACAGTACCAGTCAAGGAATATCAGTGTTGCGGGATACTTCATACCGAGATCAGCCATAAGCTGTCGGCATGAAAAGGAACCGCGAGCAATGTTAGTTTTCTTTCCGCTGTCTATCCAGCGGATTAAGGCCTGAGAGATTTCGGAATCCTGAATGCTTTCCAGGTCATTTGCAGTACTCTCCGCAGAATGCGGAGAGTACCCTTCTTTCTGCATCAAGATTTCTTTGATATGTTCTTTCATATCCTATCAACCTCCCGAAAAGATGGCGGCAATAATTCCAATGACGAACGCTGCCGCCAGAATATAGAAAATGATTACTGCTGCAATATAGACCAATCCCATAGCAATCCCAAACCCGAAGGTAAATCCGAGACAGGTAAGCACTGAAAGCACATACTCGTACCACTCATAACACTTTGAGTGTCGACTAGGCGCCCAGCAGCTATTATAGATAATTGTTCCCACGAAACCTGCGATACAGCCTCCAATGGTGCCAATCATCGTGACAATCTCTTCGCCCGCAATCGAATTATACATTTGCGGGAGAACGCTATTTCCCAAAATGCCAAGCAGAATAACCGACAGCACAATGGTAAGCGACCAGAACAACGCAGCAGAACCACTGGAAGCAGGCTTAGTAATTGCTGCAGCAGGGCTTGCAGCAATAGGCGGTGTATATACTGTTGTATGTACAGGCGTTGTCGGAACGCTGGTATTAGAGGTTCTGCCCCCCATTGCAACCATGCTCGTATTCATCTTGTTTGCATGGCGCTTATCTGCTTCGCAATAAGGGCAGGAACCGTTTGCGCTCCAGAAGTAATGAGTGTGATTATGCTTGCACTGGGTTATTTCATTTCTAAAGCGCAACAGAGCTTTTTTCCACTCTGCGGGACTCGGCCTGGCCGTGGGATTGCTGTGGCCATCAACGAACGCTCGCTTAAACAGATCCCGAATGTATGGAGGGAGTGCGTTGATATCCGGTGCATAGCTGGGCGTCGTATAATTGGGAATGCTCTTGAAAAACGGAGTTTCTCCGCATTCAATTCGCTTATCGGTTGATTTCGGAGCCGGAGCAGAACCAGCCCGCTTAAGCTGGCGCTGGCAGATGAATGGATGGCATCCGTTCATAAGCATTCTGAAACAGTGGATCGCCAAGGAAAAGTTGTCCGTTTCTTCCGTAAAAGTCGGGCCAGGACAATCCGCATAGGTTGTTCCTTTACACACTTTGATCAGTTCGGGTGCAACATATCCAGGGGCGCACACTTCGCATTTATAGGTTTTTCCACCGCTTTTGAAATGGAAGGAATCGACGTCGATGAAGCAAACCGAATAATCGTCGCGGATCTTCAGATTGTCGGGATTCCCATCACCGAAAACTAACCCGGCTCGATGAATTCTATCGACAACGTCAGACAGGCTGATCAAACAATCAATGCGGTCTTTAATAGTCACATGAAGGTTCTGCTTCGGAGGATAAACGTAAAGATCATCCAGTTCAGTGCTGAATGCAATTTTGTTCATACCGAAGCCTATGAAGTTGTGTCCTTGATCGTAAACCTGAGACAGAGGCCATGCGACGTCCTGCGCAAGCTTTGCATTAGAGAACGAGCTGCTTGCGCTGATTTTTACCATCTCCCGGATCTTGTCTTCGCGCTTTTTAGCATCGGCTCCGTGATGGTACTTCTTAACGACCTTTCTGGGATATCCAACGATTTCGTAGACTGCTCCTTCACCGCCAGAAGCCAAAGCGTGATCTGCCAGGCCAATATTTCTTCCTGCCTGATCATAGCACACGTTCATTTCTGCACCTCCTACCTAGGAATATAATTTGCTACAACTTGTCCCATCCAGACAAACATCAACATTTTGAAGAGCTTGCCTGCAAGACATATAAGGTAAAACTTGAACTTATTCAGCCGGATAGCTCCTGCCATCACCCCAACAACGTCAAACAAAGGGAGCGGCAGTGCCGAAAAAACAAGTACAAAGATGTAAGGATGGCTTGGAAAATGATCCTCGATCTTCCTGATTAGTTTTCCGCTGACAAAATGACGGCCATGTACTCCAGTCATAAATCCGACCATCTCGCCCAAGGAAGCACCTAATGCTCCGCAAATCGCCACCACTACCGGATTCAAGATCATCGAATACTGCAATACGACCAGAATGCTTGGAGCAGGAAGCAATACAGTCGAATTTGCAATAAAGCAGACCAGGAAAACACCTAGATATGTTTCAGGTGCATGTTCTTTGACAACTCCGTTCATGGCAAAGGCCGTAATGCTGAAGGCCACTAGAATCAGCACAGACAGGAAATCATGAAGTCTTGCTGCGCCAACATCCCTGCGTTGTGCTATATGATCCTTTTTTTTGGGGTCTTCAATATGCTTGTGCCGTTTGTTGGTGTTGGAATTGTGCGCTCTTTGGGGCTTTGCACGAGAACCAACAACTATAGGATCAAGTTCAACGTCAGGAGTATGAAGATGGTCGTTTTCACTATGGGTGGAAATATCATCAGCATCGCTCGCAGGGGAGCCGCAGTCTCCTTTATCCAGCTGATCTTCCGGCACAGGAGCGTTAGGATCTTCGCCGGGATGTTCAGCCAGCCCTTCTTCACTGCCTTTGTGCGTTTGGTCAGCAGAGTCATCATCAGCATAGAGATTGGTATTGGCTGCTTCCTGCAGTGACACCCAATCAGGTGCCTTATAATAATCTGCGGGCATTTTCTTAGCCGGCTGAAGCGGATTATAGATAACCACAATGGTTTTATCATCGTCCAGCAGCCTGCGAGGATAGTTCTCAAGGTATCTGCTTGCAGCCTCTTCAAGCGCTTTCACAGATCTGAGCGAGGTTTCATGCCTATCCATAAACCTGCTGGCAAGTGCAACATTGATTTTCACATCACTATTGCGGAGTAGCGGAGGGCAGATCTGTTCCCACACGCCGTCGGTCATCAGCATTACCGAAGAGACTGGAGCTTCGACCTCTCCGAAAACCCACATGCTGGGACCAGAACAAAGCGGAAAAACACATCCGTCTTCATCGCGCTGCTGCGTAGTCAACGGGACATACTCACCGCTTTTCATCAATGCAATAATGCCGCTGTCGCCAGACTGACCGTAAAACACATGCCCATCGTCGAAGATAACCATGCAAAGCGTGGTATCATATTCGTCGGGAGAATTACCTGCAACCTGTGCCTCTTCCAGCACCGCTTTATAGGCGTTAACGAAAGCGTTGTTCATAATCTTCTTAACTTCCGAAAACGGCATCCCGCTCATATAATGCTCCATGCAGTAATCACAGGACTTCTGAGAAGCAATGCGCGATCCATCATCAGAGTTGCTTTCGCTTCCAAGGCCGTCCGCGGCGCTGGCATACACTACTCCGTTGTTATCCCTTTTGATATAGAAGGAATCCTGGCAGGGGATGCCATTATCAAGGTGATAAGGTCCGGCCATGTTTGCTGTATAGTATCGAATCATTATGAACCTCCTCTCAGAGCGGCATGTTCAGCATGCCGCTCTGTTTGTTTTAAGGCAATCAGCTGTTAAGCCAGTCATCAAGATCAGGAACCTTGAGATTGGTGTGTTCCTTCTCAAGAGGATTGTCCACGTGAATGCGCTGATCGGGCGAGCTCGTAGAAACAGCTTTGATGCTGATGGCCATGAAGTCGAAGAAATCGGTGAAGTCATAACCGGCTTCATCAACCAGTTCAAACACGCGCTTTCCATCAGTCAGCTTTGCGACCGTCTCCTTGTCATAGCCTTTTACAGCGAGAACCCACAGCTGCATTTTCTTGTCTGCGGTGCGCTTCTTGATGATCTGTGCGATTTCGGTAACATCACCGCCGTTACCATCTGTAATCAGAATGATGTACGGCATTTTGATTTCAATGCCATTCTCTTCGTAAAGGTTGCATCTCTCGCGCATTTTGTCGATTGCCAACTCGAGAGCCGCGGGGATATTTGTACCGCCACCAGCAGTAAGCTGTACCGGCTGAAGCTCAGTGATGGGACGGAACCCCTGTACAACGGTGGGTTCCTCATTGAAACTCAGCACAGCGACGTCAACGAGTCCAGACGCTTTCGGGTCTTTGCATACGTCGGCAGAGAATCTGTTGACCGACTGATTCAACATCTGAATGGGGAAGCCAGACATCGAACCGGAGTTGTCCAAAACAAACTCCACAGGCATATGCTGCATGTTCACATTCTCGGGGGGATAGTCGTTGAAATTGTAATTGCGGTTCATTTTAATACCTCCTATATATGTAATTAGTGGCTTCCAACGACTACGGCAGCGTTAATTGCTACTGTAGTTTCGGCCGGTTGCCATCCGGCTTTCATTCAGGTGTGAAGAGATTACGAACTTAGCAGGCGGTGTCGTTAGGAGAACCCGCCAGATCTGAATCCGCAAGATTCAGTTCGGCATCGTCAGATTCACCATCAGACTCCTCATCACCAGAAGTGCCGGTGGCATTCATCCGGGCTTCTCGCATTCTGCTCAGGCGCTCGAGTTTTTCCATCAGGCTTTCAGAGTCAAGTTCTTCATCTGTGTAAATAGCCTTCATAAAAATTCCGAAGTGCGAGTCAAGCGCCTCCATCATGCGAACGAAGAGTTCAACCGCCATTTCTCCAACGCCTTCATCCGGAGTGTGCTGAGGAAAATCATATTCAACGTTGACATTTCCGCTTCTGTCAACATCGAATTTTAGATGCGTCACTTCAAGACTAAGAATGTTACAGGCTTCCATGACGCGAGGACGTTTCGCTTTAGGAGTATTGGTAATCAATTGGGGAACTCTTACTGCCACATCATTGTCATTATCACGGCTAATAAATAGCATGGTAACAGCAGAGCCGCCGTCAACAGGAAAACCAGTAACGATTGCCTCTAGACCAGGAGGAGCCTTAACTTCAAACGGAATTCCATGATTCTCGAAGGCTTCCGCAATCAGTCTGGTTGCGTTGAATTCGTACTTGTTCATTTTCGTACATCCTTTCGTTTTTAGTATTTTGGTAGGTTTGTGTTTGCTTTCTGTCCCTGTATACGGGGGCGTTTGGGGAATCTCCACTTTTTCAATTTTTTTGATTTCTGTGGTCGAGATATGAGAATATATATCGTCTTTTCACGACCACAGAGTCTGTTCACCGCTGCTTCGTCTTATAAGAGATAGCCACCCCGTCGACGATTTTGCAGATGTCCTTGGCATCAAATACACCATCGCTCCTGTCCTCGAAGCGGACATAGATTTTCTGTGTCCAGTAGTCATGAGGGATGGTATCCTCAACGATCCCGAATCCTCTCTTGGGATGGAGAATCTCGTCGCCGATTTCGTAGTAGGAATAAGGGTTGCATTCTTTGATACGGGCGATAGTCTTAGTGGCAGTCTCAGAATCGACAGGAGCCTGATGCCATTTGTTCAGATAGGCGAGCACATTAAATTCAGCCACATCATCAGCGTTATATGCGGCAATCGCTTCAGTAAGGGACCACTTTTTGCCGATGGAATCCGAATTGTTGTGGCAGCGCGTGGGATCGGCGCCGACCATCTTACAGGCCCACTTCCAGTCATCCCCATGGGATGTTTTGCGACGGGAGTGTCCAATGTATTGCTCCAGATGAGCGACATCAACATAGTAATGAGCGTACTCATGCCGGATAATATCGATTACCTCAGTTTCTCCGGTGGACGGATCGTTGAAAAACTTACGGTTGAATCCAAATGCTTTAAGTTCAACAAAGTGGTAGTGCCCGAGAAATCAATCGTAACTGTTGAAAGCAATAGGCAATGCCGCTCCGTTGAGTCCGGTTTTCTCATCCAACTTGCGGATGATGGAGCGAATCTTATCTTCAGTCCAGATTTTGGTGATAGTAGACATTGAAGCGACTCCTTTCGTGCTGTTCTGTCTCTTATTACGCAGCCTGAGTTGTTTTCTCCTAAAAAAGAGGACCTCAGAGTTAAGTCTGAAGTCCTCTATCAATATTCTGTTACCAAATTTCATCGATCAAGGGGCCGTAGAGTTTTTTGTAGTACGAATAACTTCTGCACATATCCTCATCGAGAGCGTGGCGGCGAATCCGACGATTCGTGATTTTTGCGGCATCCTTATCCTTCGGCCCAAGAGCGTAACTGCCGCGAATGGGAAAGGCTGCCCGGTGATACTTCCGAATATCTCCTCGGAGCGAAAGAAATGCTCGGGTGTAAGGGTTAAAGGAATAGGTCATCTTCGGATCATAAAAATCTCCGTCATTATAAGTGGGAAAACAAAGATAAATAGCGAGACTGCAACGTGTACCATGCCGCTTAGAATAATCCATGTCAGGATTAATGCTAAGAAAGCGGCGAACCAATTTCTTTTTGTACTCACGCTTTTTAACCAACGAGCAATCAATTTGGCGGAATGCCTGTTTATTGGCGGGCATTACATTCCTGACCGGATCGATATTAGCATCAATTTCCAGCTTTTCATGATAGGCAGGATTGCGCTCAAAGTTGTCCAATGCACCAGGTATTTCATACCAGTTAATCATACTAAGATCCTCCCCGTATCTGTTCTAACTCTAAATACGAGGAGGATCTGGATTTTTCCACACTTTTGTTGTTTAGTCTATCGCGTCATCAATAGCTTCGACAGCATAATCCTTTGCAAGCCATTCGGGGAATCCGTCAATGCTCTTTGTCAAAAGCGTGACTATACTTTTTATGGAACCCAAACTGCTCTGCTCGATTTTCTTATGTCGAAGTAGGAAAAAATGAACTAAGTAGCCTTCGACTTCATCTTTGCTCCCGAGATTCTCCCACCAGGAATCAGCTCCGCTCAGTCTATCCGGCAACAAAGAAAACAAAGCATCTGCTGTTTTCCAATCATTCGGAGCGGATAAATTCAAGGCGAAAAGCAACCCCATATTGATCATACAGAAAGGCTCCTGTTCCTTGACACCGGGAAGAAGCAACGTGATTACCTCTGCATTGTTGATTGAATCACCCCGCTTCCTCCGAAGTACATAAGCCAAATTGTTATTAAGGGCATTGTCGTCAACCAAATCACACGCATTACGGAACAGGTATTCTGCGAAGTCAATATCTCCGGTTTCACATTCTTCAATTGCAATGGAATGAAGAATATGTGCATAGGTTGATATATCGGTTTCTGCAGAGCGACGAATCATACCAAGAAGCTGCTCCAATTTCTTGCGCCTTAAGAAGTCCTCCTCGTAGCAGAACGCCTTAAGCAATTCCTTTAAAAGGGCCTGTGCCTCCTCAAAAACCAAAGAGCTTGGGCTACTACAGAACTGTTCGACTCGTCTATTTAGTTTAGCAATATCAACACTCATGAAACTTACCTTCTTCCGAGTTGTTCACATTCTTATTGAACCAAGTAATTAAGCTCCTCGTACTTTTCGGGGATGGGAACTCCAGATTTGTTCACAAGGACGATGGCCTTGGCTTTCATCGTATTAACATATGCTGCTCTGTGTTCCTGCCGCAGAGAGATATCAAAATCAGCATAGATATCACACGCTGTTTCCTCAGAGATGGCGGTTCCAATCTGTTCTGCCTGTTGGGCAAGAGCCATCTTGGTAAGCCCCATAAGATAGTATAAATAACCTTCATTAACGGATTTCTGAGTTTGCATAGCGTCACGGAGTCCGCGCTGGATTAGCGTCAATGCCTCTTCATAATCGCCGCGGTCAAACAATAAATCCGAGAGACGAAGTGCACATTTCGGAGCAATTTTTAGACTACTCAAAGCCAAACGAAGAACATCCTCTTCTTCTTTCTTTTTATGCAACAGTTTGTAAATATCTGCCTCGCAGCGATAGCCCTCCTCATCAAAGGGGAGATTTTTCCTGAAAGCTGCTGCCAAACTCAGCATTTCTTCCTGAAGCTTTTGCAGTTCCTTCTCCGAATCGCTTCGCTCCCAAAGGTATGTTAGATAATTAACCGAGAAACTGTATCCACGCCAGCCCCAACGTATTTTAGGTATCTTAGAAAGTACTTTGTAGAATGATTTGCAATTCTCTATCCTGCCGCAAGAGGTACCACATTGGAGATAATCTGCCAGTAAATCGATGTTCTTGGGATAAATCGACAATCCGCACTCCAGAAGATCACATGCAAGGTCATATAAGTCTTCCCTTGCAATAACGACTGCAAAATTGTGCCAATCGTCAGCATCTCCAGCTTTAACCGTTTGCTGAATAACTCTTTGAACAAGGGCATTGAGATCTTTAAGAGCTGTCTCTGCCTCATACAAGTCGTCGCTGGAAACGTTATCCAAATACGTCTGTGCGATGGCGTTTGCTGTCTTTATAGGAAGATTAATTACCTCTCCACTTTCTAACACAGCGCCATTTTCCTCGGCGGAAGCTATCACAACTTCTCGTTCCATATGATTAATCCTCCTTATTCTTTGGTAGAATCAGATACATCTGCTTGATATAGTCCATCACAACGCTCTTTTATTACATCTATCACATGATCCAATTTTGAAGTATCTGCTTGTTTGCGTTCTTTCTCTTCCAGTTCAGCAATCTTTTTATCTATTCTCGCAACCAGTTGATCCACATCTAACTGTGTTTCAGTTGAACCCGTCCCCATTTTCGGCGGCATTGTTGTCAAAGGTGGAGCGCTTGTATCCAAACCAGATGGGTTGAAACTAGAGTTCAAAGATGCGGCCATTCGCATGCGTTCTTCCTCGATAATTGCTTTGGCATCAGGAGGCAGTTTGGAAAAATCAATATTGAATCGTAAAAGCCTTTCTGGCGTATAGAAATCAATTACTTTGTAACTGCGTTCCCCAAAGTGATCAATATCTAACAGATTTACAAGGCAGGGTTTTGCTTTGCCGGCCAGCAAAAGCGCTTCGTCTTTGTCTTTCGACAAGTGCTGCAAATCATACACTGAAACATTAGGCGTCCGGTCCTTCTTTTGTCCACACAACTCAGATACTTCTCGAAGCAGTTCAAGCTCACGAGTAAACAGCACAACCCAATTCGTGCAATTCGATATTATAGTCGCTGCTTCTTCTTTATATCGCTTAACCAACTGTGATTTGGACTGAATACAAATCAGATAACGTATGTTTCTGGATCTTGCGGCTGAAATCATGCTTGGAAAATCACTGCCAATGGCGGGAAGACTACTAAACTCATCAAGAATATAGTTAACACGAATACTCAGACGACCCCCACTTTGCGTAGCAGAATAAATCAAATGCTGATAGCTTTGCGAAATAAACATCGCAACAATCGAGGAATATGTCGTCTTTTCATCCGGTGTAATAAGGTAAACAGCAGTTTTGCTCTGCCCAATTTCCTCAATATCAAAGTTTGAGTTGGCCAGCATTTCCAACAAAGACGGTTGTATTGCCAACGCCCTTAGCTTTTGGTCAAGAGTAGCAAGAATTCCGCGCATTGTATCTTGTGCCGTCATGACGCTCCCCGTCAAACTGGCTGCAATCAACTCGTCTCTGCTTGCCCACTTCCAAAGAGGTGAGTTTTTTGCGTTTGTGCCGTTTTCAAATAGTTTTCGTCTAAGTCGCAAAAGATTTGAGATATTCACGGCATTATCTGGATAATCCATTTCTTTGCAGAGTTTAAAAAGGAGCATAATAAGCCCCAAGCAACAGTCATACGCCGAGTAGCCCCAGAACGGATCGTCAGATGCGATTTCGCCTAGTATGAGCGTGTTTGCGATATCGTTGGCAAATTCTGCAGCCTTATCTATATCGCCCGCCTTGTAGTAGCTGTACGGTATCTGGAGTGGATTCCATGCGTGGCCCACTGACGGATCGCGCAGATTGACGGTAATAATGCTATATCCCAAGTCTCGAAGTTCTCCAGCCGTGCGACTGTAAAGCTCACCCTTTGGATCATTGATAATCATGCTCTCGCCGGCATAACCTAAAACCTTGATGGCTGGTAGAACGAGAGTGCGTGTTTTTTTGCTGCCGGATGCACCAACAACAAGTGTATGACTATCAGTGGCGTCTATAGCCAGTTGCTGTTTTTCCTTGTTGTACAAAAGCGGGAATCCCCCGATTTGGCCATCAAAGGATTTCTTGCCGGAAAACCGATGAGTGTTTATATCAAGATGGGCAAGCTCTTGAAACAGCGCTTCTGGGCGTGAGAGATTTGGGTTGTTAGAATTAATCATATACTACTCCTTAAAGCTCCCTGCCCAATGATGGCGGAAGCAAACTGTTCTCATCGTTATAACTGAGTTTAAATCCATCAAAGAATTTATCAATTACCGACGCATATGCGTATAGTCCGTCGCTTAATAACTGTTCTCGGAGTGCAAACAACTCTTGCAATTCTTTCCGTAATGCTTCAGGATCAAATAAGCCCTCTCCGCCATTACTAGGTGATACGTAACCAAACTTCTCCCGAATAAGTTCTCGTAATTTTCGACTATATCTTGCTTTGATTGCCGATTCATTATCTCCACTTGTTGGCGTTTTGCAGTAGCAAAGACTAGCTAACACTATTGCGACTATGTAGTCTATCACTTTATCCGGATTAACTTCAGCTTTACAGTTTGCGAAAAAGTCAACACCTACACGAGTGCTTTGAATAATATTCTTGACGGATGAGCAAGCTCGCTCCAGAGCATTATTCCAGCGTTGGCTCCGAACAGGAATAGAATACAGTTTTAAACCGCCAACTTTGGTTGGAACGATTTGCGTTTCCTCAAAATACGAAGAAGCACTAAAAGTGTATGAGAGATTAGTTTCAATGTTCCTCCTCAAGTGATTCCAAACACCATCAAGAATGTCGGTATACCTGTCAATAAGAGATATGAAAAATTCAGTCGAATCACAATAGTTTCTTGTGATGAGTTTTTCTATTTCAATTAATGATGGGTCAAATACATCGGCATCTAGCCCTAAGAAAGTGAGTATGTTTTCCATCTCGATTTCATTGAGTAGAGATGCATTAAACTTTTGGTTAGGTTTATCTATAGACGCTACGATTTTACGGTATGCAACAGCAGTAAATATCGCATATAAAGTAAGATCCATGTCATCTTTTTCATTGCCTACTTGCCATATTGGCGCATTGCCGTCGTAAATACAAAAACCACGACTAATATTTAAAAAAGTACTGTGAATGGACGGATCTAATCTACGAAAATTTCCCCATATTGTTCTAAAACTATCTTCGGATGATCCGTTATTTTCAAGTATCTCAAAAACATCAATTTTCGCACCGGGCACCTCTGTCAGCTTTTCGATAAAGTCTCTTACATTTGGCGACGGTCTGAAAGGCCTTCCGCTGATTGGTCCCTTTTTTTCTCTAATGCCGCAAGCTCCGTAAAGTCGCTCGGAGTAAAAATCATAGTAGCACTGAGAGTCATCAACGAATTTAACATAGTGCATTATTTTTGCTTCCGCAAGCAGTTTGGGACGTTTTTCGCCTATCTCATCTTCAATCAACAATTTGTCATCATCGGTGAGACTACCTTTATATGTTTCTTCCACCTCAGTAAAAGAAATCAGCCGATATTGAAGATGTGTTCCAGGACCATATATCGTAATGATGGGCTCGTTATCGCTTCCAGGAGTGATAATGCCAGTACTCTTTATTTCAATTTTATACCTTAGACCATGTGGGAGATTAATCCTTATCATAGGCTTTTAACTCCTTTTTCTTTCGACGACCCTTCGTCTGTTTTATCTTAATCAATTTGCATCAAGAAATAGTCAAGAACCGTTTGATGGCTTCTTGATTATTTCTTTTTTTCACCTTTTTCACTGCTTGACTCTGACTTCAAAGGCTCTTGATAGCAAAGGCCTATGCTGTTATCAGAGGGCAGGACAAGCAATGAATCATGTTTGCGTCTCCCTCAAAAAAGAATTGAGAGGAGAACTCACCATGAAAACTACTTGCGAATCTTTTATTAATATCCTGAACACCATCCACGAGGAGGGTATCACCACTAAGGATGCCTTGATGGCTAATCAGCTTCTCTACGCCGAGTTCTGGTATGCATTAAAAGACTTCTGCTGCAATTTCGCGTTGCTTTCCAAAACCAGCGGCAAGAACGCCGAGGGGGAAACCCTTCCCGGCAACGCTGTAAAGATCGATGTGCTCGAGCTCAAGGGTGAAGCTACGCGAGAAGATATTGAGACTGAGTGCATGCTCAAAATTATCGATAAGCTCGACTATGTACTGCGTCAGCCGCTGGGGAAGCAGGGGAATTACTGCTATAAAATCTGTAATAATTTGGTAAACGATTACTTCCGGAGCACGCCCAAGGAGGCCATGTTCGTACCATTAAACGGGACGGTCAAAGGTACCGATGCAGATCATGCGTACACCTATGTGGATGTAATCCCCGACTATACATACGATCCCGGCCATGTTCTGACCGAAAGGGAAACCATTCAGGAGCTGACCAAGATGCTGCGGGCCAAGCGAGCCAAGGAGATAGCTGAACAGAAAGCGAAGCAGGCTCAGGAGCTGGCAGAGAAAAGAAAGAACATCCTTCGTGAGATCCCAAAGCTGTCCACTCGTGCCCCTGAGCTATTTGCTCGATTGGGGCGCAAGTACCTCGGCATCAAAACAAGCGAACTTGCAACATGCATTATTAACGATGGGTTCGAAAACACCTCCGCTCAGATTATTATTGATGTTGCCAAAAAGTACAACATCCCCCTTGAGGATATTCGAAACACTATTGCGGTAACCAAGTTGACCGAAGAGTCTTACAAAAAAGATAAAGGGCTAGTCAAGCTTCTCTCTAGAAATCACGAAGTGGTCGCAGACCAACTCAGCAAGTACGCAAATCGTGCCAAGGGGCGTGTGGATGAGCAACATGACAAGTAAAATAATTATCAGGGCGGCTGCTAGTTTTTTCAGCGGCCGCCTTTCCGCTGCTTCGCTCAATCTCCAAATCTGCACTTGAGAATTTTCAATACAATATGTATTAAGAGAAAGTTTGCGCCAATTCTTCCCAATGCTTTAATGTTGCAGAACGTCCCGAGAAAAAAGTTCCATTAATTGAGAGATACAACTGGTCGTCGCGGTATTCGGAAGAAAAAGAAAGCATGGTATTTTTCCCAAAGTGCAGGGATACATCTACCGCTTCTTCTTCGTCATAGAAATCATATTTCATTTCTTTAATATCACAAATGTTGAACTCTGTTTTGTATCCCTCAACATATATAGTCCCATCCGGCCTGATGTAGATAGGTGTATCTCTGTCTTCGTCAGTAGTTATTCTCCAATAATAAAGGTATTTCGCCTTAATTAGCAATTCTTCAAATTTTTTAACAAAACACTCTATTAGGTTACTATTGCCCACTGGGATTCCAACAGACTCTTCGCCCCCCTTGTCATCGGTATCGTTAATGATTCCGTGATACACATGAGCATCTATCTGCGAATTTCGATCAAGCACTTCCACCGGCTGTGGCTGGAATGCTTCTTTGCTATATAGGCAATTTTCATCAGTTCTCAATGTATATGACTTGAATCCATAATTTGTATCAAGGCAATTTCTCAATCCGCTACGGATTTTTTCCAACTTATTTCTTACTCTAGAAATATGGCTTTTCAAACTATTGGGATCCTTTTGGTCAGCATTATAGTTAATCCCCCAAAGCTGTTGGGCCAGTTCCTCTAAATATATAGGTGTGTTCGCATGCGTAATGAAATAATCCAGAATTTTAAATTCAGTAACACTTAATGGAACATGTATGCTACCATCGGCACTAACCAATTCCGCTTTTGACGATAGACAAATGTAACAAACCTGCCCAATATATTTTCGTATCTTCCGATCCATACATTACCCTCCAGTCATTCATACTGCAACACAATTGCCACAACTTCAACCTTAATACACTTTCACTACAACATCTATCCGCTACCCTTTATTCAAAGGGGGGCGGATTGGCAAACCGTTCATGTTTGCGTCTCCCCCCAACAAAACTGAGAGGAGAGTCCAATCATGAAAAAGGCTACTTGCACCACTTTCGTTAACATCCTGAACACCATCCACAAGGAAGGTATCACCACCAAGGTCGCGCTGATGGCTGATCAGCTTCTCTACACTAATTTCTGGTTCGCGCTGAAAGACTTCTGCCATTTCGCCCTTCTTTCCAAGACTAGCGGCAAGAACGCTGGAGGCGAAATCCTCATCGGCAACTCCGGGAAGATCGACGTGCTCGAAACCCGTGGTGCAACCATCAGGGATGAGATTGAAACCGACTGTGTTATCAAGATCATCGAGAAACTCAACCTTGTTCTGCGTCAGCCGATTGAGAAGCAGAAGAACTACTGTTATGCGATCTGCAACAACATGGTGAACGACTGCTTCAGGATGCTTCCCCCCGATGATTTCAAGATCGTCTCGCTCAACAGCACGATTGAGGGAACCAGCGTTGCGGCGGAAGACGCATACACCTACGAGGATGTCATCGCTGATGATACATACAATCCCGAACGCATGCACGTTGAGTGCGAAACTATCAGGGAACTCAAGAAGGAGCTCAAGACTAAGCAGGCAAGGGAGCAGGCCGAGAAGAAGGAAGCCATTCTTCGCGAGGTCGCCCTTCTCAGCAAGCGCCCTGCTGAAGTCATGGTGAGGCTTGCTTGCACTCATCTCAGCATGAAGCCCCGTGAGTTGGCTGGCCTGATCATCGACAAGGGCTGCGAGCTTGCTTATGCTGAAATCATCTTCGAGGTTGCCAAGCACAACGGTATTGAGCTCTCGGAGATCCGCAGCATTATCGCCGGTCACAAACTGGCTGCCGAGTCCATCAAAGCGGATACCAACTCTGCAGAACAGGTTGCTGGTCAAGTCAGTCGTCTTGTGTATAGAGCGAACAAGCGTCTCAATAAGTGAAAAATTCTCTGGGCGGTCATATTACGATGTGATCGCCCAATTTTATTCTTAATTACAAACGTTATCGTTGCTTAGCCACATCAGTATCTTCGATAGCATCACAGTCAAATACACACAAGACCTATTGCTCGCTGTTTCCGTCTGTTCTTAGTACGTTTTGTTTTTCAAATTCTCCATATTCAAATAGCCGTAGAGACTTAGTAGCGTTGAGTACCATGCCAGAATACTCGTCTTTAACATCTTCAGGAGACTTAATTACAACTCTTCCTCCAAATCCGAATATCCAGCTATAAAAGACGCTGCCAACAGAGGCTTCGATTACGGCGCGGAAGGATTTCATATCATTGACCAGTACATGAACATCTTTGCCGAACTTATCTATGATTGCATCCATGACATCGTTGCTGCACACCAGTTCGATCTGTTTTCTCTAGCCGTTGTACATCCGGAACATTGAGTTCAGGTAGACATTCAGGTCAAAGTTCTTCGGGGGCTGCACAGCGTCATCATCAAGGATTTTGGGGCATCTGGCAATGCGGTCTGCGCGGAAACTGCCGATTCCTTTGTGCTTTTCAGAGAAGCCAACCACATAATAGTAATCGCCATTCCAAATCAGCTTATACGGACTAAACACATAGGTGTATCCATTGTATTTCAGTTTCTGCTCCTTTCGGACATTGTAGGTGAAATACTGGAACGACATTTTCTTGCTGGCATTGATCGCGTCGTTCAACGCCTCCATGATGTAGTAGATCTTCTCGTTGTCGGCTTTGAGGCGATTCTCTACATCAACATTGCGAACAAGCTTCTCCGTATTATGCTGGCTTGCGAGAGAACCGAGCTTTTCAACCAGGGCGGCGCTCTTCTTGGGTATGAATCTTGCAGATTCTACAGCATCAATCAATGTCTTGAGCTCCGGTAGATCGAATTTCCGGCCAATGAGCGAGAAACGCTTTTGCGTCGAAGGGACCAACCTCAATTTCAACTCCGAGTTTCTGGAGAGCTTTTATATCATCTCCCACGATCCCGCGAGAGGTCGAAATACTATAGTCTCTTTCGAGCTGGACCATAATCTGAGCTATCGTCAGATAATGGTCCTCGTCTGTCTGCTCATAGAGCATCTTAGCCACATAGAAAGGGCGAAGTTTTGCTTTTATATTCATCTAATATCTCCCTGTTCACTCAGCATAGAACTTATAAAAAGCAATTGAATATCGCTCGTGAGAAGGCCGTTTTAGTCTTCTTCGATTACTTCCATAAGGTCGCCAATATCGCAGCGGAAGATCTTGCAAAGGTTTATCATAACTTCCATGTTGACAGGAAGATCCCTGTTTAGCTTGGTCATAGTATAGGAACTAATCTCAGCCGATTTTGCAAGTTCGCTTTTCTTAATTCTATTGTCTTTCATCAGCCGCCACAGTTTATCATACCGAACCCGCATATGATACCTCCTTATAGCATGAGTTAGTGTCACCGACTTGTGACTAGGAAACCATATGGAATATCATACCTCATTTTCCCTCATATTTCAACAAAATTTTTCCATAATTCGCATCGCGCAAAGATGAGGTGTAGTAAAATGGTTGCATCTTCTCGCCAATTGTTAAGTTACATGCAGAAAGAACTATCAGTATACATAAAAAAAGTATTTGGCGATGTTGATTATCATCAAGCCATGCTCCGAAGCATAATTAACAGTATAGGCCGTGCCGCCGGTGGGCTTCGTCAGGTAGCAAATGCAGACACTGCTATTATCCACAAGATGCCGATTGCGTTTCTGCATACAGCCCCGAAAATAGTGCTCCGAGGTGTAAGTCACCTTATCTGCGCAGCGCTTGATCTCTTCGTAAGTGTCGATATCCGCTTGCGGCCAGCCGCGAGTTTGATTAAGGCATGGTATACGAGGACGCATTTTCCATGTATGTGGTAGATGAAAGCTGTCTATTTCGATATACCGCACGCAGAGCCGTTGATAAAAAAGGAGCTGATTAGAGAGAACACAAACATCACATTACGAACAAAGAGGTAACTCTTTCCGGCTACATCGGTTCGTTGCGCCCGCTCATTGGCCTCTACGCAAATGTCAAAAATCTAATTCAAAAACCGTATCCTCGGAGGACTCAACCTGGTGCTTAATGACAATAAGCAGCACCACGTATTTGGACTTAATGGTTTCCACTATTCTTTCCCTTGGCATAAAGATGCCATTATAAACGAATTGCCCATCTGCGCGTTGGTATTCTGCAACGGTTTTTGACAGCTCATCCTCCGAAAGCGCTCTGACTTCTACTTTTTCTATCGAGCAATTAAATCGAAACCCGTTCTCAGTAACCATAGCCATGGAAAGCAGCTTGCTTTTAATTTCGACACAGTGTTCAAAAATGTCCAGAAACTTATCTTTCACCTGCGGATTATTGGAATAGAAGGATTGAATATATCCCTTAATGGCGGGTGTAATGTATTTTATGTTTTTGTGTAAAGCCGCATTAGCATTCTCTTCATAATCTCCATCATTTTTAATATGTGACCAATGCGGACCCCGGCAGCGGTCTTCTGTTCTTCCAGAACGTGATCCTGCCCTTCCGGGACGAGTTCCAGAAGGATACGGAGCTATACAAACTTCTCACGACCAAGCCCAGCGAGGTCGCCCACGACGGGGAAAGCGGATAAGGAAAGGATGGGATACGATATGAAATATGTGATCGACAGCGAAACTTACGAAAAGCATATCCGTGACGAGGTGCATCTTTACGGCCTGCTGCATCAACTCGTGTTTCTCGCCGGGAAGGTGAAGGACGCGGATGACATGGCAAATCTGGTCGAGACGACAAAGCACTGTGGCGAGATCGCAGAGGAAAAGTTTGATGACTGGCTCATTCCAGGCCGCTATCTGGTGTTTGGCGACCGGAATGATCTTGCCGAACTGAAGGCAGCGGAACTTACGCCGCTGACCGCTGTGCTGAAAGAGCATGACGCAAAAATCAGGGAAAAGCAGCGTGCCGCCACCGCCCACGATCCCGCCTACATCATTTCCGGCAGCGCCTTCCGTATGCTGGTGGGAGACCTCTTTGACCTGCTGGCGCAGTACGGCTTCCTCCGCAATCGCGTTTTGGAAGTGAAAACGGAGCGGCAGCTTGCGCGGCTGCAAAAGAATCTCTCCGGCGAAAATCCGCGCATCCGAAGGATGTACCGCAGGTGGGGCTTTGCGGAGGATCAGGGCGTCACCTGCTATGACATTCTGGAGGCAAAGCTGCGGCGCGCGCATCTGACGCCCTATGACCCGGACGGCAGCGAGGCCGACTATGACTGAACTGACCCTAGTTACACAATGCCATGGTAAAAAGAGCCGCAAAAAACAGTAAATAAGGCAATTTCAGTATAATACGCTTAGTCACAATAAATATTTCTTCTACCTTATCGGGAATATGTATGCTATAATGTTGGCGTTCATAGTGAGGAGGTATGTATATTGAAGAAATATGTAGGATACATGGTTGCTTTTGTCTTTGGAACATATCTGTGGTTTGTACTTCTTCCGATGTGGTTTAATTACTCATTTCCAACAGGAGGATGGGACTGGTTGGGGTTTGTCGGTGTGGTTGGAGGCTTGTTTTTATCTGTGTGGTGTTTGAAAAAGCAGCAAGAGTTAAGTGTTGTTCCTTGTTTGGATGTTGACGCATATTCAACACTTGACAACAACGCCCAGAATAAAGTATTCCGAATATTTAATGACACAGATGGCCGAATCTACAATGACGGATATATTATTCTTAGAACACCAGGAAAAACGGAGCCAGATGGATTTAGGAAGAGTGCTAATATCAAGGTAACAAACAAGGGATTATCAACAGCATTTCAGGTATGTGTGTACCTTTACGATCTAAAAAGTGTTAAGGGGCTGGCATCTCTTGATGAAATAGCTACAACGCCCATTGATGATTTTTACGATAAGATTGATTATAAGGGCTATACATACTATGAGGAAACCGGTGTCGATGCCGAACCTGTAAAAAATGAAAGTGGCTGGCTTATATCTCCGCAGTACAATTTGTGTGCGAACGCTGGGGAGTTCAACCTCGTTTTTGATTTTTCCAAGGTAACTCAGAAATATCATTCTATTTTGAAATTTGAGTTTGAGGACATTTATCAGAAAAAGTACCATCAATTCTTGTACTTGTATTTCGATAAAGAAGAATGTGCTGCATTACCAATTTCAAAGTTATATTCACGATGAAGAAAACCTCGCTTCAACCGAAGCGAGGTTTTTCTATGCCCAAAATCAGGAGGTGAATACAAAATAGCAAATCAGCTGACCCATGTAAGCCTGTTTTCCGGCATCGGTGGGCTTGATCTGGCGGCGGAGGCGGCGGGTTTCCGCACCGTCTGTCAATGCGAGTGGGCAGACTATCCCTATTCCGTTCTGGAAAAGCACTGGCCGGATGTGCCGAGATTCCGGGATATTACTACTTTTACGAAGGAGGCGTTTTTTGAAAAAACAGGAC
>ENA-ORMS01000537-ORMS01000537.1-human-gut-metagenome-genome-assembly--contig:-NODE-537-length-37791-cov-12.282833_pt1 | contig 37791 bp, 27 predicted proteins | sample MGYA00242104_ERZ508997 | MGnify/ENA primary metagenome ERZ508997 (study PRJEB26280, sample SAMEA2338704) | human gut metagenome | biome: human gut; feature: human-associated habitat; material: faeces... | reverse complement strand
GAGCGGGAGCATTGCTAAAGCAATGCTCAGCGTGGCATCCCTCTTTCCTTACCCACACCCGTACCCCGCTGGGGTGTTGGCGTAACTCGTAAAACTACCTGCACATTGTATATCCTGTCCAAATAGGGACGCTTAACGCTACACGTCCGCAGGTTAGTACATATATCTAAGGTTAGTGGCGTTTTTTTGAAGAGTCAATGTTAGAGCAGTTGCACTGATAAGGTCACGAAATTATTAATGCCCTATCGATATGGGAACAGTTTTAAGCAGTGTTGGCGATGCGTTTTACGGCACAGTACAGCTATAATAACAATAGGTTTATCGACAGTCTGAGACCGCCTTGCGTTTTTATCACAGGGCGGTCTTGCTATTCAGAAATTTTCCGTAATGCTCTTTGCAAGCTGTTTTATTTCGGGAACGTCTGCCGCTTCCCACAGTCTTATACTGCAATGAAGAATACCGTTCCTCTTATACAGCATTCCAAGTCGATGGCAACGCTCGGTGTTGTCCACAACCTGAACTATCGGAGTAACATCGGGTGTATCGTCAAGAATATCCGCCTTGCTGTGCGTTACCGCCTCATACCACTGCGGCGTGGTAAACTTTTCACACGGGAAAGCGCTCAGCAGCTTATCGTTCTTGTCTATAAGTAGTCCCATCGTACCGGGTGCTACAGGCTTGTTCATACTCTCCGAAATGACACGGAACATATGATAGTTCCAGAAATCCGCACAGTATGCGTTTTCTATAGCATTACTGCCGTCGGTTATCACCATAGCCTTTTTGCCGCTCGCTATAAGCACTTTTGCATTTTCAACGCTGTCTGTAAAAATCAGTTCGTCATCGGCTGTCTTTATGCCGTTTTCGGTAATTTCAACATCTGTCTGCGGATAAAGCCAGAATACATAGCTGTTGTGCAGTTCGCCCATAGCAAGTGTAAGGACGGCTTTCTGCGGTTTTGTGATACCGCTGAAGTCGGGAACGAATGTGCCGACAGAGGTAAGGCGTGCATCCGATGAGGTAAACTCAACACTGCCGTTTATGTCAAGTTCATCGCTTCTGAGCGAATACTGCACCGCTCCGCTCTTTATCTTACCTTTACCATATGACGAAAGAAGAATCTCTACTGACGGTTTTTCATCCGCACCGAAAACATACTTTTCCGTCTTTGCAAGCAGTACATTACTGTCGCAGAAGCCTCTCCAGTCCTCAGGCGTTATAAAGCCCTTCGATTGCATAAAGGCATTAAGCACGCCGACAAGCGAAACTCCCTGTCCGTTGAAATCCTGCAGGTCGAGAAGCTGGAAGCCGCTGAGTTCGGAAGAACGCAGAGCAGTTTCTATCTCATCCTTATAGCACTGCGTACAATGTGCGCCGACCGCCTCGAAGAAATCTCTCCACTGCGTGTAAAGTCCCTTTTCTTCAAGTCTTTCTCTGAAAATATCGAGGTAGCGAGGAACGAGAGGACCTGTGTACATTTTTATCTCGTCAAAGTCGGGGAAATAATCATACTGTCCGACCTCGTGTGATATTACCGGCTTGTGCGGAATATAACTGCCGTCTGCGGCGCTCAGCTTTACCGTCTTTACCCCTGTGCCGTACTGTATCTGTATCGTATCTCCGCCCTCGTTCTCCGAGCCGTTTTCGCCTCTGATTATCGCATCATAATCGTAAGCGGTATTCGGCTTGTCCGTCTGGATATGACCGAGAGGAGCGTCACACATAGCATAAGAGCCTCTGAAAAGTCTGTCACGGGAAAGTCTTACCCCTGCGAAAAAATCCTCCTGCGGAATTTCGGCAGGCCAGAACTGGAAGTTGTTTGAGCCGCTTGTAAAGAAGATTGAATGATTTTCACGGCGGAGAACGTCGATTATCTCTCCGAGCCTTTCACGGCTACCCCAAAGCTCGTTTCCGAGCGACATCATAACAAATGAAGGGTGGTGGGAAAAATCTTTTATAATACGGATACCCTCGTTTATAAGGTAGTCCTGTTCTTCCTCGTTATAACCGTCCTCGCCCTTAGCGGCAATCGTTCCCCAGAAAGGAAGCTCCGGCTCCATATAGATACCAAGCTCGTCTGCGGCGGTAAATGCGGCATCGGGAGGACAGCAGGTGTGGAAACGGTAATGGTTTATACCGTAGCTTTTAGCGATTTTCAGGCGTTCTTTCCAATCGTTAACATCACAGGGAGCATAAGCGGTAAGCGGAAAAATCATTCCGTCGTGCTTTCCTCTGAGAAATGCCTCACTGCCATTTACGAGCAGTTTCCTGTCGATATTCGAGAATGTCACAAAGCCGAACGAGGTACTGAATATATCTTCACCGCAACGTAACTCAAGGCTGTAGATATTGCGTTCAAATTCATCCCACAGCTGAGCGTTTTCAAGCCTGAACTCAGCTTCAAAAGTATCTCCGTCAGCAATTATATTCGCCTTAAGCACACGGATTCCGCCGGGAGCGGTAACAGTCGCAGTAACAACGGCATTGTCCGCACCTTTGACCAAGCCTCTTACCGATAAACTTCCGTCAGCAGATGCGATAACTCTTACATCAGAAATATAGTTCTTGGGATATATTTCGATATTCATCTTTCCTACTATACCGAGCCAGTTTGTCTGGGTATCCGGACTTGTCATGTGACCTCCGCCCGTCTTATATCCGACATTTGCCACACGGATAACTATTTCGTGCGTGCCTGCGGTCATATATGAAGAAATATCGTAGCGGTGCGTACTGCAAAGGCTGTCGCAGGTACCAATCTCCGCACCGTCAATATACAGCGTGCTTACTCTGGTGCGTTCAAGCGTGAGTATTGACACCAAGCCCGTCATATCGCTTTCAAGGGTACACGAACGTCTGAACCACGCATATCCCGTGAATGTGTATTTATCGGTAAGGTATCCTTCGTCCCTGTTCTTGTTCTCAGCCACCTTTGCGGCATCTGACAGAGTATCGGGAAGAATTATGCTGTCGTTGTAATTATCCGGAAGCGAGGTACGGTTATTTTCGCTTATGAAAAGCTCCCACTTTCCGCTGATGTCTATCGTATTTATCATAGCTGTTTTCCTTTCGTGTGAACGTTTACATTCTTTGACTATGATACTATAAAGAAGCAACGCTGTCAATAGACGACGGGAAGAAAATATTAAAAATAATCCGCAGAATTTAAATTCAGTTAACAAACGTCGAATATAATACAGGTACAGGGTGAGGAAAAGCCCTATAAATGTTGCTATCTTCGTTTTCATATATTTCCCCAAAGCATTGATGCCCGGCTGTAAAAGGCCGGGCATCAATGTTTTTTATTTATTGATTATTTTCAGCGGAATAATCCTTCCACATTTCAGTTACGTTTCCTTCGCCGTTATGCTTCGCATAAATATCTCCCATAAGCATAGCGTATGTATAATCGCCGCACTGCCACACCTCACGGTAGCGTTCACGCACCTCCATAACAATACCTTTTCCGAGAGATTCGGCAATATAGATATTACTTTCATCAAAGCCGGCGATTATCGCAATGTGACCGTCACAGCCGATAAGATCGCCCACCTGCAATATTCCGCTTCGCATTACCTCCTCGTCAAGCCATACACGCTCTCCGAAATCGGAATATTCATCGTCATAGCCGGGAGTATCCCCTGCGCCGACATCGCCCAGCGGAACACCGCCGTTATACAGGCACCACGAAACAAATCCGGAACAGGTCATGCCGTTTGCATATTTCGCACCGGGAATAAGTCCGAATGCATCCTCCCAGTTTGTGAGCGGTTCTCCCCACGTTGCCGGACCGAATAATATGCCTTTCTTATCAAGAATGTCAAACTTGCTGTGCGTCAGATAAAGTCCCTTGTGATAGAATCTGCCCTCGCCGTCACAGTACGGTCTTTCGGGCTGTGGATCAAGCCTGCCGTTTTCATAGAAATACGGTATCTTGTAATTGAATTCAGGCGGAATAAACCTTGCCGCCGCAACTACGCCTGCTCTTGTTCCGTAGCCTGCGGTATTTACACGGCTCTCAAGCACAGCGTCGATCATACTGCCCTCCGCCTCACTGTATTGACCGGGCTGAAGAAGCGGCTTTGTTGCAGTGATCTTCGGCGCTCTGAGTAAATCCGTGACCGTTATTTCTATACTGTCTGAAATGCTGTCCGATACGCTTGCTGTTATTGTCGCCGTACCCGCTTTCAGAGCGGTAATCACACCGTCCTTGACACTGACCGTTTTCGGTGCGGAGCTGTTCCACTTTACCGACTTTTCGCTGTCTGTGGGATTACCGATAGTTTCAAAAGCGGTTGTAAGCGTACCTGTCATTCCAACATTCATATATGTATCGGTTTTGTCTATTGTGATTTTGGTTACTGCATCAACGTTTACCGTAAACTCATCACTCTGCACGGCTTTTCCGCTGTCGTTAGTCACGGTTATAATGTAGCTTCCTTTTGGCAGAGATAATACCGCTTTTCCGCCTTCAAGCCTTTTCCTGTCACTATCGCCGTTATATGAATAATACAACCCGTCCGTTGTACCGTCCTCGTTTCTGCATTCTATTGCGACATTGCGTGTGAAGTCTGCATTCAGTTCTTCCGCTGCCGATACGGATATGATTCTCGGTACAGGCTTTATTTCTGTTGCTGTCAAAGACGGCAGTGCTTCGGTAGAAGGTCTGTAAGGTCTGTTTTGATTCATTTGTGTCATGGCATAACCGCAGAAAAGCATTATCCCCGTACAAAAGGCTATCACGACCGAAAGAAAAACTATGCAGAAATTCCGCAGTCGTCCTTGTTTACGCTTTTTATGCCCGTTTACAGCCGTTAAGGCGTTTTTTTCACAGACAGAAACAGAAATATTTTTTTGAGCGTTGTTACTTACCGTTTTAGCTGATGCTGATGAAGATAAAGATGTCATGGCGTTTACCTTTTTATTCTTGATTTTATGATTTTTCGGATTTTTAATATAAATAACTGTTTACTTGAGTATAGCATTTAAATTTTGAAAAATCAACTGAAAAAAGGTTACAATTTGGTTACAATTTTTGCATATATTGTCGAAAAAACAGTATTGCGTATTTTTCGAAAAATTTTTTCAAAACCTCTTGACTTGGAGTGAACTCCATGTGATACAATACGGTTGTAACAGGAAAGCAACGTGCTGTCCGTCTTATAGCGGCAGGCACATACTAAAAAGGAGAATAACAATGTATCTTGAAAAAATCAATTCACCGTCGGATATAAAGAAGCTGAGTGTTGACGAAATGAAAAAGCTGACGCAGGAAATGCGTGACGCACTTATATTCAAACTCAGCCGTCACGGGGGCCACTGCGGTCCCAATCTCGGTTTTGCGGAGGCAACGGTCGCTCTGCACTATGTATTCGATTCACCGACAGACAAAATAGTATTTGATGTATCCCACCAGACATACTGCCACAAGATGCTCACAGGCAGAAAGGACGGTTTCCTTTACGAAGAGCATTTTGACGATATTTCGGGCTACTCAAATCCCGCCGAAAGCGAACACGACTTTTTCGTCATCGGTCACACCTCAACTTCTGTAAGCCTTGCACTCGGTCTTGCAAAGGCAAGGGATTTAAAGCACGAAAGCGGAAACGTTATTGCGGTAATAGGCGACGGTTCGCTCAGCGGCGGCGAAGCTCTTGAGGCCATCGACTACGCAGGCGAATTTGACGGAAATCTTATCATTATTATAAACGATAACGAAATGTCTATCGCTGAAAACCACGGCGGTATGTACAAAAATCTCAAGGCTCTGCGTGATGGCAACGGAAAAGCCGATACGAACCTGTTCACAGCTATGGGTCTTGACTATGTGTTCGTAAAGGACGGCAACGATATTGAAAGTCTTATCACCGCTTTCAGTAAAGTAAAGGACAGCAAGCGTCCTGTCGCAGTGCATATAGTTACCGAAAAGGGAAAAGGTCTGTCTTTTGCGGAAGAAAACAAGGAGGACTGGCACTGGCATATGCCGTTTGACGTCAAAACAGGCAAGGCAAAGTACAATTATGACGGCGAGGATTACGGCGACCTTACAGCTAAGATGCTTCTTGAAAAAATGAAGAAGGACGAAAGCGTATGCGTTCTGACCTCCGGTACTCCCACAGTCGGCGGCTTCTGGAAAGGCAGAAGAGATGAGGCAGGCAGACAGTTTATAGATGTAGGAATTGCGGAAGAAAATGCGGCGGCTATGGCTTCGGGAATCGCAACAGGCGGCGGTAAGCCTTTGTACACAGTATACAGCACATTTATACAGCGTACCTATGACCAGATTTCGCAGGATATATGCATAAACAACAGCCCCGTTGCGATAAGCGTATTCGCAGGCTCTGTCTACGGTATGAGCGATGTTACCCATCTCGGACTCTATGACATTCCCATGCTCTCAAACATTCCGAATCTTGTTTATCTTGCTCCCGCAACAAAGGAAGAATATCTTTCTATGCTTGACTGGGCAATCGAACAAAACAAGTATCCCGTTGCGGTGCGTGTACCGGGCGGTGCGGTGATTTCGGACGGCAAGGAAGTTAAAAGCGACTGGTCGGATATAAACAAGTACGAAATCACAAAAAGCGGCTCAAGAATAGCAGTGATAGCACTTGGCACCTTCTATCAGCTCGGTGAGAAAGCGGCAAAGCTAATCGAAGAAAAGGCAGGTACAGCTCCCACGCTTATCAATCCTCACTATATCACGGGCATTGACAAGGATATGCTTGAAGACCTCAAGAAAAACCACGATGTTGTGATAACTCTTGAGGACGGAATTCTTGAGGGCGGTTTTGGTGAAAAGATAGCACGTTTCTACGGCAGCAGCGATGTTAAAACACTGTGCTTCGGCCTTGAAAAGAAGTTCTACGACAGATACGATGTAAACGAACTTATGCATAAGGCGCATCTGACTCCCGAACAGATAGCAGAAGACACGATCGCTCTTCTGAAGTAATTCTATATAACCACAGCCCGTAACGGTCTTACCGCTGCGGGCTGTAATTCTTTATGAATACTTCTTATAAAGCAATTCCGTCAGCTTTATAATATCCGAACGTGTATTGAACACCGACGGTGCAAGCCGTACCGTCCCCGTTTCAAGCGTACCCTGCTTTTTGTGGGCAAGGAAGTTGCAGTGAAGTCCCCCACGCAGATAAAATCCGTTTTTCGACAACATATCGGCTGTGACCGAGCTGTTTTCATCTCCCGCCGTAAAAGATACCACAGGGAGAGATTTTACGTTTTCCGGACGATAGACCCTGATTTTCCCGATATTTTCAACACGCTTTATAAATAAATCACACAGCGACATTTCGTGAGCGTAAATCCTGTCGATTCCTTTTGAATTTACAAATTCCACTCCCCTGCCGAGTGCGATAGCACCCGGAGTATTTATCGTTCCGCTTTCAAAGCTGTCGGGCAGAAAGTCGGGCTGGTCGATTTCTCCGCTTGCACTGCCCGTTCCGCCCTCTATAAGCGTGCTGAGCGGATATTTTCCGTCAGTCACAAGCACTCCTGTACCCATAGGACCGTAAAGTCCCTTATGACCGGGTGCGCATATAATATTGATGCCGTCCGCCAGATTAAGCGGTATAACGCCTGCCGCCTGAGCGCAATCGGCTATAAGACATATATTGTGCTTCCTGCAAAGCTCCGCAATTCTTGCAAGCGGTGTCACTCTGCCGTTTACGTTACACCCTGCGGTCATAATGACCACGGCAGTGTCACGGCGGATCTGCTTTTCCACAGCCGACAGCAGTTCATCGTCACTGCCGCCGCTGTCGGCTATGCTGTAATTTATCCGTTTTTGTTTATACAGTGCGTGAAGCGGCCTTATTACCGAATTATGCTCAAGGTCGGACGTTATCACATGGCAATGCCCTTTTGCATTGCAAACGCCCTTGAGCGCAAAATTTATTGCATGGGTACAGTTGAGCGTAAAAACCGTATTTTCGGTTTCACCGCCGAAAAATTCCGCACATTTCTCCCTTGCGTAAAACACCTGCCGTGAGGTTTCGAGCGAAAGCCTGTGACCCGACCTTCCGGGATTTGCCCCGTAGTCGTACAGTGCCTTTTCCGCCGAATGAAGCACCGAAACGGGCTTTGGATAGGTGGTGGCGGCATTGTCAAGATATATCATCCGGCATCACCGCCGTTTCTAATCTCCATACAGTTAAGACCGCCCAGCGACAGCAGACGGCAGGTCTTGTCGGGATCGTGTTCTGTGTAAATTCCGAACCTGCAGCCCTTTGAAGTGGTGATTTTTCCCGTAGTAGATGATATTTTATAGCCACTGAGGATTTTTCTTGCTTTTTCGGCGGCTGTAGCCGAACGTAAAACAATAAAATACATAATCAGTCCCTCGTTTCCGTATATTCACTGCTTCAATATATGCCGCAGGAAGCGAAAGAGTGATGATAAGCAAAGCGGCAAAAAAGCGGAAAAGCAAGATAATTTACAGACTGTCGATAAACCTATACAATTTAAAAATCGGGTTTGGGGCGTAGCCCCAATGCAGGTCGTCAGTCGATTGTGTCGCTGCGTCGTGCAGCGACTGTGTGCGACTGACTTCAAGCGTCCTTGCTTGGTGAGGGCAGCCCCACACTCAGCCCCTTCCCGAGGGGAAGGGGTTTGGGGATAGGGATTGAGGACAAGCACTCTTTTTGAAAAACATACTTTTTCTACAAACTGAATTATTTATTTTTCTCTTTTTCGGCTTTATAAAACAAAATACGACCGTTTCACCATACTTATTATTCTTGACAATATCGTTTTTATGTTGTAAAATATATGTTGAATGCGGCAGTAACCGCTTTCCGCTTTTTTCACGGTGACAGCGTGACAGATTTTCCATGCAGGCTCGGCAAATGATTTTAAGCGGAATGAATAACGGATTTATTTTAAGTAAATTATAAAAACAAAAGAATAACGGAAAAGCGGCTTTAAGAAATTATATATTTTCCTTTTACTTCAGCATAAAATTTCGATAGCACGAATACGGTACTTACAAGGTAAACGTTCAGTTACGGTAATAGCAACACGTTTATTGTACTCAGGACGACATATTGACAATGCCGCTTACGGCAGGAATGGCTGTATCAGTGATACAGGCTTAGCTTCGCTTTGGCTTTTGCAGGGAGAGGTGTGTCTTTTTGCAGGAGCGTACAAGCGATTTTGGCTTTTTGCCGTAAAAGCTGTGGACGAAATTATATACTGCCGCTTTTCCGTACAGAACCGCCGACGAGGGCTGTATGTCATACATAAATATAAAAGGACAACACCTGTCGGCTATTCGGAAGGATGGTATACTGAATGGGAATTATTGACTCAAAAAACTTACTGACGGCGACTGAAAACATAAAGCCGAAGGCTACAAAGCCTTACTCAAAAAGAAGAAAGAATCCTTTTGCTAAGCAGTTCAAGCTGACCGACAGGAACGCCCCTAAGGACGCTTCCGCAAGCGAATCGCTTACAGGGATTTTAAATGCAAAGCCTGCAAATAAAACAGTTCTGACCGACAACAGACAGCAGGGCAAAAAGCCTGTGCTGACTGACAGAAGAGCATCTGAAAGCAAAAAGCCGGTACTTACCGACAACAGAAGTCAGAACAAAAAGCCCGTGCTGACCGACAATAAAAGCAGTGAAAAGAAAAGTATGTCCGCAGACGGCAGAAATGATAAAAAGCCTGTTCTTACTGACAACAAGCCGCATTATAACAAGAATAAGCAGGAACCGAGAAAGCAGGAGTATCCCTCTTTCTTTGCGGAGGACGAAAAGAAGAGCGGCAGAAAGACACCCGTAAGGATTATGTCGCTCGGCGGCGTAAACGAGATAGGCAAGAACATCTACGTCTACGAGTGCTGTAACGATATATTCATCATAGATTGCGGACTTGCCTTCCCCGATGACGATATGCTCGGTGTTGACCTTGTTATCCCCGACTTCACCTATCTTGAAAAGAACAGGGAGAAGATAAGGGGCATTGTGCTGACGCACGGCCACGAGGACCACATAGGCGCACTGCCTTATTTTCTCAAGAAGATAAACGTACCCGTATACGGCACAAGGCTGACGCTCGGACTTGTCGAGGGAAAGCTCCGTGAGCATGGAATACTGTCGCAGTGTTCGCTGAACGTGGTCGTACCCCGTCAGAATGTCAGAATGGGCTGTATGAGCGTTGAATTTATCAGAGTGAACCACTCTATCCCCGATGCCTGCGCAATGGCAGTGCATACGCCTGCAGGCGTGATAGTGCATACAGGCGACTTCAAGGTTGACTATACGCCTATCGAGGGCGGTATAATTGACCTTGCAAGATTCGGTGAGCTTGGAAACAAGGGTGTTCTCGCACTGCTTTCGGAAAGTACAAACGCAGAGCGTCCGGGCTATACGGCTACAGAAAGAAAGGTCGGAGAGAGCTTCAAGAGCCTTTTTGCAGGAGCAGAGGGCAAGAGAATAATTGTTGCTACATTCTCCTCAAACATTCACAGAATACAGCAGATTATAAACAATGCGGAAAGCTGGGGCAGAAAGGTCGCCGTTTCGGGCAGAAGTATGCTCAATGTGCTTACTACCGCAATTGAACTCAATTATATAAAAGTACCTCAGGGTATGCTTGTAGATATAGAAGATGTCAACAAATATCCTCCTGAAAAAATGGTAATTATCACAACGGGAAGTCAGGGCGAACCGCTTTCCGCACTTTCGAGAATGTCATCGGGAGATCACAGACAGGTATCTATAACACCGAGCGATCTTATCATTATTTCGGCTACTCCGATCCCCGGCAACGAGAAGTTTGTCGGAAAGCTTGTAAACGAGCTTATGAAGCAGGGTGCAGAGGTAGTATACGAGGCTATGTACGAGGTACACGTTTCGGGTCACGCCTGCCAGGACGAGCTTAAAATGATGCTTGCACTGACAAAGCCGAAATTCTTTATACCGATACACGGCGAATACAAGCATATGAAAAAGCACGAGGGTCTTGCAATAAAGATGGGCATACCCGAGAAAAACATATTCCTTCTGAATATCGGTCAGGTGGTTGAAACCGACAGTGTTGAAATGAAGGTAGTAGGTCAGGTGCCTGCAGGAAAGGTGCTTGTCGACGGTCTCGGAGTGGGAGATGTCGGCTCGGTCGTACTGCGTGACAGAAAGCATCTGTCCGAGGATGGTCTTATTGTTGTTGTAACCACTATCAACCGTGAAACAGGTATGGTAGCGGCAGGCCCCGATATTGTATCAAGAGGATTTGTATATGTAAGGGAATCCGAGGAGCTTATGGACGAAGCTAAACAGCTTGTCAAGAAAACGCTTCAGACCTGCGCAGACAGGAACATCAGAGAATGGGGCAATATAAAGTCTAACGTAAGGGATGAGCTTGGCAACTTCATATTCCAGAGAACCAAGAGAAGTCCTATGATACTGCCTATCATAATGGAAGTGTAAAATAACGGAATACAAAGGAGGCGCAAAAGGTGAAGAATTTTTATCGTGACGGCGGACTTGTAATATCGGTTTCCGCACTGGTTATCGCACTGGTAATAATCCAGGGATATATTTACACGAAGGACATCAATGTATTCTGGCTGTCTGCGCCTTTTGTTGTGCTTATCGGCGGTTTTGCGATAGGAAAACTGATACAGGTCACAAGGAAAACATTCCAGTATTATGCACGAATAGACGATGAACTTGAATCGAAAATGCATATGTCCGTGCATAGCTTTCCTATGTCCGCCGTTATAATCGACAGTGCCGGAAGAATAGTCTGGACAAACGGAAAGTTTACCGAGGAATTCCCCGACTGTTGCGAATACGGTATGGAACTGTCAGATATAACCGATATTCCGCCTGCCGATTTCTTCACCGATGACGGAATAACCGTCAGATACAAGGACAAGGTATATAAGGTTTTTGCAAGAATACCCGATGAGGACGAAGCAAAAGAACTGACGCTGTTATTCTTCAAGAACATAACCGACATAACCGCTCTTGAAACAGAGAAAAAGCTGTCACAGCCCGTTGTCATACTGTTTATGGTAGACGGCTACGAGGAGCTTATAAGCGGTTGCCTTGAAAGTGAAAAGGCGCACGTTTCGGTACAGATAGACAAGCTGCTTGAAGATTTTGCGGGACAGACGACAGGCGTACTCAGAAAGAATGCGTCCGACAGATTTATAGCCGTAATAGAAGAAAGACACCTGCAGGAAATCCTGCGTAACAAGGTCGAAATTCTCGATAAAGCAAGAGAAATTTTCGTAAATGACCGACTGAATGTTACAATGTCGATAGGTATCGGCAGAACAGGTAAAACGCTCAAAGAAAGCGAACAGTTCGCTCGTCAGGCGCTTGAAATGGCACTTGGACGAGGCGGCGATCAGGCGGCTGTAAAGACGGACAACGGCTTTGAATTTTACGGCGGCGTTTCAAAGGGCGTTGAGCGTCACACGAAGGTCAAGACACGAATCATCGCAAACTCACTGCTTGAGCTTGTCGACAATACAGACAAGATATTCATAATGGGTCACAAGTACAGCGACCTTGACAGCGTAGGCTCATCTGTAGGCCTTACCTGCGCCATAAGGAATCTCGGCAAGAGTGCCTGGACGGTATGCGACTACAACACATCGCTTGCAAAAGTCCTGATAGACAGATTCCCCCACGTTGACGGTGAAGAACCGCTGTTCACAGAGCCTGCGGATGCTATGGAGGAGTTGACGGACAATTCACTGCTGATTATCTGCGATACGCATAATCCGCTGATAATAGAAAGTAAGGAACTTTACGAAAAAGCAAAGAAGGTAGTTGTCATCGACCACCACAGGAAGATGGTAAACTACATAGACAATGCGGTAATATTCCACCACGAGCCGTATGCTTCATCCGCATCAGAAATGGTGACGGAGCTTATACAGTATTTCGGTGAGGCAGGAAAGCTGAGAGCGGTGCAGGCGGAGTGTCTGCTTGCAGGCATTATGCTTGATACAAAGAATTTCGTTATGAAAACGGGCGTAAGAACATTTGAGGCGGCGGCTGTACTGCGTAAGATGGGTGCGGATACGATAACCGTAAAGAAGATGTTCTCAAGCTCTATAGACAGCTACAAGAGAAAAACACAGATAGTCGCAGAGGCTGAAATTTACCGCAAGTGTGCGATAGCGCCGTGTGACTTCTATGCGGACGATCTTAGGATAGTCGCTCCGCAGGCGGCAGATGAATTGCTGACTATCAAGAATGTTGACGCATCGTTTGTATTGTTCAAAACGATGAGCAACGAAATATCAATAAGCGCAAGAAGCATGGGCAACTTAAACGTCCAGCTTATAATGGAGGCTCTTGGCGGCGGCGGTCATCAGACTATGGCAGGTGCTCAGCTAAAGGACGTTACGGTAAACGAAGCGCTTGATACTCTCAAGAAGTCGATTGACGACTACTATTTAAGTCTTATAAAGGTAAACTCAAACGATAATAAGACTGCACAGCGCAGTTAAAGAAAGGACGATATAAAATGAAGGTAATTTTCACACAGGACGTGGCAGGCTCAGGCAAGAAGGGCGAGGTAAAGGAAGTAAAGGACGCTTATGCAAGAAACTGCCTTATAAAGAAAGGTCTTGCGGTCGAGGCTACAAACGAGAATCTTAACCACCTTGAAGGACAGAAGGCGTCCGCACAGCACAAGCTCGATGTTGAAGCCGCCAACGCAAAGAAGATAAAGGATACTATCGACGGCAAGGTGCTTACATTCAAGGCAAAAGCAGGTCAGGGCGGAAAGCTGTTCGGCTCTGTTACCGGCAAGGATATAAGCGCACTTATAAAGCGTGATTTTGGCTTTGATGTTGATAAGAGAAAAATCGTTACAAAAAGCGATATAAAATCATTCGGTACATTCACTGCAGAGGCAAGGCTGTTTACAGGCATCGTTGCACAGTTCAGTGTAAAGGTTGAGGAAGAATAATGGCTGAGATGGAGCTTGCGGGGGTAAATCTTCCGTACAGCCTTGACGCAGAGCAGTCCGTACTGGGTGCTATACTGCTTGACGGAAACGCAAATATGCCGAAAGCGTCGGCAAAACTGCACCCGGAGCATTTCTATGTAAAAGTCCACACCGATATATACACTGTTATGATGCAGATGTTTGCGGCAAGTGACAATATTGATGTTGTTACCGTGCTTGAAAACTGCATGAAGAACAATGTTTTCGAGTCGCAGGAGGAAGGCAGAAACTATCTTGTAAAGCTGATGGAAACCGTCCCCAGCATCTCAAGCGTTGACAGATATATAGAAATAGTCGAGGATAAGTACACAAGACGGCTTCTTATAAGCATAGCAGGCGATATTCTTGAAAATGCAAACGAAGGACAGACGGACACTGCCGCTCTGCTTGAGCTTGCCGAAAAAAGAATATACGATATAAGAAACGAGAACCAGGTAAAAGGTCTTACAAGGCTGAACGCTGTCATTGTCGGCATCCTCAACGAGCTTTCCGAGCTTTGCGCAAACCCCGACAAGCAGGGTATACAGGGTCTGAAATCGGGCTTCCCCTCGCTTGATAAGTACATACACGGACTGAATAAATCTGATTTGCTGATAGTTGCGGCACGTCCCGGTATGGGTAAAACGTCATTCGCTATGAATATGGCGACAAATGTCGCAAAATATCATCCCGAAAAATCTATCTGCGTATTCAACCTCGAAATGTCGAAGGAACAGCTTGTAAAGCGTATGTTGTCCTCTGAGGGACGAATTTCGAGCGAGCTTATGTCAACGGGCAGATTTGACCCTGCACAATGGAGAAATCTTGCCGATGCCGCATTCGTACTGTCAAATATGAATATCTACATAGACGACAGCTCAGCGATAACGGTCAATGAAATGAAGGCAAAGCTGCGCCGTGTCGATAATCTCGGGCTGATAGTAATAGACTATCTTCAGCTTATTTCTTCGGGCAGAAGGGATCTTAACCGTGTAAACGAAATTTCGGAAATGACACGAAACCTCAAGATAATGGCAAAGGAACTTAATGTTCCGATAATCGTACTGTCACAGCTTGCACGTTCCGCCGAGAAAAAGGATGATAAACGTCCTATGCTGTCAGACCTGCGTGATTCGGGTTCTATCGAGCAGGACGCAGATATAGTTCTGTTCCTGTACCGTGACAGCTATTACAACAAAGAGGCAGAGGATCAGAGAGCCTGCAAGTGTATCGTTGCCAAGAACCGTCACGGTGAAACCAACGATATAAACATGATATGGGACGGTCAGTACACGAGATTTACAGATGTGGAGTATGTCCATGCCGAGCAGTAATTTAAAAAATTCCGTTAAAAATACTATAGAACGGTATTCGATGATAAATAAGGGCGATACTGTAATTGCGGCGGTAAGCGGCGGCGCAGACAGCGTCGCCTTGCTGTATGTCTTATATTCGCTGAAAGACGAACTCGGCTTTTCACTTGCCGCCTGCCATGTAAATCATAATCTGCGTGGCGAGGAAAGCGACAGCGATGAGCGGTTTGTCCGCAGGATGTGCAGATTCCTTGACATTCCGCTGTACACCGCAAGCATAAAGGTAAACGATTTACGGCAAAAGCACGACAGCCTTGAGGAATGTGCAAGGCGGTTAAGATATGAGTTCTTCGAGAGCATAAGCAAGGGCAGGCTGATAGCGACCGCCCACACAGCATCGGATAACTGCGAAACCATTCTCATAAATATGGTCAGAGGCACTGCACTCTCGGGTATATGCGGAATTCCGGCAAAGCGTGACAATATAATCCGTCCGCTGTTATACAACACCCGTGAGGATATAGAGCTTTATTGCAGTGAAAACTGTCTTGATTATGTCACAGACAGCACCAATCTGTCCGATGATTATACAAGAAACAAGATAAGACATAAGGTCGTACCTTTGCTGAAGGAGATAAACCCGTCGCTTTTCAGTGCGATAAGCAGGTTGTCGCAGTCTGTGTCGGACGATGACAGGTATCTTGACAAAATCGCATCGGAGCTTATGGAAAAGGCTCGCACCGCCGATAATAAATATGATGTCGGTATACTGCGCACCGCCGATGAGTGCATACTTCGCCGTATCGTTACGATGATTTTCAAGGATAACGATATACCGCCAAATATGAAAGCGGTTGAAAGCTGCGTAGGAATTATAAGAGCCGGACAGGGAAAGATAAATCCGTGCCAGTTCAGATTTGTTCAGATAAGAAAGAAAAAGCTGTTTGTTGTTACAGACCGTGAGAAATTCAGACGAAATTAATGTGATAAACAGCTTAAAAATGATTATCGCCGTTGCTTTTTCGGCATAATCGTGCTATAATGGCTGTATTGCCGTTTTGTTTTCATCGCTTAACATTTATTTAACATAAGCGATGTATTATTTAATACAACGTGATTACGGAGAGAATTAGTAGTGAAAAACATACATGATGACATTGAAAGAGTGCTTTTTACGAGCGAAGAGCTTGTAAAAAGAGCAGAGGAAATAGGCAGACAGATAACACAGGATTATAAGGGCGAAGAAGTAACCGTGATAGGCATACTGAAAGGCTCGTTTATGTTCCTGTCAGATGTGCTGAAGAATGTCGACCTTTATACAAAGCTGGATTTCGTAACGGTTCAGTCTTACGGAAACGGCACCACATCCGGAGAGTTAAGACTGACTAAGGATATTTCGGCAGATATAAAGGGCAGGCACGTTATTCTTGTCGAGGACATTCTCGACAGCGGAAAAACGCTGAAATTCGTAAAGGATCTTTTCCTTGAAAGAGAGCCTGCGTCGATAAAGGTATGCACTCTGCTCAACAAGAAAGTCAGAAAATCAGAAGTAATCAAGGCTGATTATATCGGCTTTGACGTTGACAATGTGTTCGTAGTAGGATACGGACTTGACTATGCCCAGCTTTACAGGAATCTTCCTTACATAGGCGAGCTTAAGGTCGAGGCACGTTGAAAGCAACGTCGAGGCTGTAAAAATATAACCGTAGAGGCGGTCGGATGCTATGCAGATACGACCGACAGAAAGGGAAACTGATGAATCAGAACAACAAATTCAAAGGCGTTTTCATTTACCTTGCAGTTATCGTTCTGCTTGTTATCGGTATGGTAACAATGCTTCAGATGAGTGCAACTCCCGGCGAGCATACGACATACTCAAAGGTAATAAGCGAATTTGACAACTACAACGTATCGGGCTACACGCTTGATCTCGGTTCGGGTGAATTACAATACACCCTGAAAAGCGACAACACAAAGAAGTATAAGTATTCCGTACCGAACGTAAGCCTGTTCTTACAGGATACGCAGGGCTACAGAAAGGCATACAACGAAAAGAATCCCGACAGTCAGCTTGTCGAAGACTTCTACCCCGTTTCAGACAACTCGTTCCTGCTGAGCTTCCTGCCTTATCTGCTGATGGTTGCGCTGATGATAGGATTTACATTCGTCATAATGCGTCAGGCAGGCGGCGGCGGAAAGATGTCGCAGTTCTCAAAGGCAAATGCAAGGACACAGCCTTCAAACGGTCCTAAAATAACCTTTGCCGATGTTGCCGGTGCCGAAGAAGAAAAGGAAGAAATGAGCGAAATCGTTGATTTCATGAAGAATCCCAGAAAGTATCAGGAGCTTGGTGCAAAGATACCGCGCGGTGTTCTGCTTTTAGGCCCTCCCGGTACAGGTAAGACCTTACTCGCAAAAGCTGTTGCAGGCGAAGCAAACGTTCCCTTCTTCTCAATAAGCGGTTCGGACTTCGTTGAAATGTTTGTCGGTGTCGGTGCAAGCCGTGTAAGAGATCTGTTCGATCAGGCGAAAAAACACACCCCGTCAATAATTTTCATAGATGAAATAGATGCCGTAGGCCGTCAGAGAGGTACAGGTCTTGGCGGCGGTCACGATGAGCGTGAGCAGACACTGAACCAGTTACTCGTTGAGATGGACGGTTTCACGGATAATCAGGGCGTAATAGTTATTGCGGCTACCAACAGACGTGATATTCTCGACCCCGCACTGCTCCGTCCCGGACGTTTTGACAGACAGATTACAGTAGGCTACCCCGACATCAAGGGCAGAGAGGCTATCCTGCGTGTTCATACAAAAAATAAAAAGCTCGCTCCCGATATAAGCCTTGCTACAATAGCAAAGGGTACGGCAGGATTTACAGGCGCAGACCTTGCGAACCTTGTAAACGAGGCGGCTCTGCTTGCGGCAAGAAACAACAGAAAGGCTATCACTCAGCCTGATATAGAGGAAGCTACCATCAAGGTGGTTGCAGGTCCCGAAAAGAAGTCGAAGGTTGTAAGCGAGGAAGAAAAGCGCCTTACGGCATTCCACGAGGCAGGTCACGCTGTCTGCACGTTCCACTGCAAGACGCAGGATCCCGTACACCAGGTTTCAATCATACCTAGAGGTATGGCAGGCGGCTACACAATGTCGCTCCCCGAGCATGACAGGAGCTTCAGAAGCAAGACACAGATGGAAGAAGAGATCATTGTTCTTCTCGGCGGCCGTGTTGCCGAAAAGATTGTGCTTGACGAAATCTCGACAGGCGCAAGCAACGATATTGAACGTGCTACAGACCTTGCAAGAAGTATGATAACAAGATACGGCTTCTCTGAAAAGCTCGGTCCTATCGTATACGGACACGATAACTCGGAAGTGTTCCTCGGCAGAGATTATTCTCAGGGCAGAAACTACTCCGAAAACGTTGCGGCAGAAATTGACGGCGAGATCCGTGAGCTTATTGACACAAGCTACGAAAACGCAAAGCAGATACTGCTCAACCACAGAGATCAGCTCGACAAGGTTGCTCATTACCTTATGGAACATGAGAAGATTGACGGCGAGGATTTCTACAAGCTTATGAACGGCGAACCGCTTGATGATAATACAGCCGCTCCCGTCAGCGAAAACAGTGATACCGCTCCTGCCGATTGCGAGGATACCGCAGAGGCCACCGGCGATAACAACGGCGAAGCAAACGAATAATAGCATCTTTACATTCGCTCCCTTTTTCAAGGGAGCGATTTTTTTGCAGATACAAAAAAATCCGTACCGGCAGCTAACCGGTACGGATTTTATTAAAAACAGATTATATAATATCCTTTATGTCGATGTTCTCTCCTGTAAGACCGACATAAGCACCCTGCTTTGCCTCATCGCTTTCTGCGTGAGCCAGTAACCACTTGTTGCAAGCCCAGAGCGTCTTATCTTCATCATAAACGGGAGTAATGTTGGGCTTTGCTCCGTTTGTTCCCTTAGGAAGTGCTATGACCACCTTGAAGCATCCGTCCTTAGTCGCATTGCAGGGAGCATAGTGCAGTGTTGTTGCATAAACCTCGACAACATCTCCTGCCTTCGCCTTGAATGCCTTGACCCTTGAAGTGTCAAGCTTGCCGTCAACAATATCATCCTCTTTCGCAACCAGCAGGACAAAATCGTATAAGCCTATGTTGAACTCGCTGTCACGGTGGTACTCAAGGCAGTTGAGCTTTGTGTTGTGACCGTTGCACCAGCCGAGCTGAACAGGCATACCGCCGTATGCGTTGTTCTGCAAAAGGCCGAACAACTTTGTATTTTCAAGCGCCGCCTCGCTCGGAACATATCCTACAGCGTCAGGTAACGGCGTGCTTTTGTCAAGTGCTGAAAGCAGGTCGCTTACGTCATAGCCGGTATGTACCTTGCCGTATGCGGCAAATTCCTTATCGTTTACCGAATATATCTTCATATCAGATTCTCCTTTTAACTTGCAGAATTCTTCTGCGTGTTAACGTTTTCACAAACAGTAAAGAAAACAGCCATAAGCTGAAAACTCATGGCTGTCCTTGATTTAAAATTATTCCTCAGCGGGAGCGCCAACAGGACATACACCTGCGCAAGCACCGCAGCTAACACATGTGTCAGCGTCGATAACGTACTTGCCGTCACCTTCAGAAATTGCCTCAACGGGGCACTGAGCAGCGCAAGCGCCGCAAGAGATGCAATCATCAGAAATTTTATAAGCCATCGGAATGATCCTCCTTGTGATTTTTTGTCATAGAGTTATATGACTTGCTTATATTGTAACACAATTTCAAAAAAAATCAAGACCTTTTGATAAATTTATATTGAAATATCACACTTTTTTCTGAAAATTTACGCCATTTTCAAGTTAGCGTTAAGCAACTGTAAAACCGCTCCCCGTCTTGCTTTGCAGTTTTAGTCGAGTAAAGCGAGCAACTTGTCCTTGCTGACAAAACCTACCGATTTGTCTATTTGTTTACCGTCTTTAAAAGATATTACGCAGGGTATAGAATCTATGCCGAAGCTTATTGCAAGCTCACGTTCATCGTCCGTATTGACCTTGCATATCTTGATTTCGGGATGTTCTTCTCCAAGCTCCTCAAGCACAGGGCTGAGCATTCTGCACGGGCCGCACCACGATGCCCAGAAATCCACCAGAACGGGCTTATCAGACTGTAAAACCTCCTGCTTGAAGTTTTCTGACGTTACATCTATATGGCTCATAATTGATACTTCCTTTCATTTTTTAGGTTTATTGCTTCCAAAGAATATAGTGCGTAAATTTATCGCACTTATTCTGTATACGATTTTATCATATTTAAAGGGAAATGTCAAGATAATTCGTAAACGTTACTGATTTTATTTTTTCAAAAAGCCGTTGCAAAAGCCGTCCGGATATGTTATACTTTAAGAAATATGTAATATCACCATCGGTGCGGTTTTTCGCACTTGAATTCCCAAAGACAAGAAGGAAAGGAAACTGGAAAATGGCGGAATTTTCAACAAGCGAGCACGAGCTCGTACTCGTCATTGACTTCGGCGGTCAGTACAATCAGCTTATCGCACGCAGAGTCAGAGAACATAACATATACTGCGAGGTCATCTCATACAAGACACCTATCGAGCAGATAAAGGCAAAGAATCCTAAGGGCATCATCTTCACGGGCGGTCCGAGAAGCGTATATCTTGACGACTCCCCCAGAATGACAAAAGAAATATTCGAGCTTGGAGTACCGATATTCGGTATCTGCTACGGTGCGCAGTTTATGGTTTACGGTCTTGGCGGTACTATCGGCAAGGCAAATGAAAACGCCGCCGCAGAATTCGGCAGAACAGAGTGCGAATTTGATACAGAATGCGCCGTATTTGACGGTCTTAAGAAAAACTCGGTAGTATGGATGAGCCACAACGATTATATCGAGGTTCTCCCCGACGGCTTCAAGGCTGTAGGTCACAGCGACAAATGCCCCTACGCCGCAATCGAGAACGTTGAAAAGGGATTTTACGCTACACAGTTCCACCCCGAAGTAAACCACACCGAGCAGGGCTTTGATATGCTCGGAAACTTTCTTTACAAAGTATGTCACTGCAAGGGCGACTGGACAATGAGGAACTATGCGGAAGAAGCTATAAAGCAGATTCGTGAAAAAGTCGGCGACGGCAAGGTACTGCTTGCTCTTTCGGGCGGCGTTGACAGCTCGGTAGCCTGCGCACTGCTTTCAAAGGCAGTCGGCAACCAGCTCACCTGCGTGTTCGTTGATCACGGCTTTATGAGAAAGAACGAGGGCGACGAGGTCGAGCAGGCATTTAAGGACTGGGACGTAAATTTCATCAGAGTAAATGCCGCAGACCGTTTTATCGGCAAGCTTGAAGGTGTATCCGACCCCGAAACAAAGAGAAAGACCATCGGCGAAGAATTCATCCGTGTATTTGAGGAAGAAGCAAAGAAGATAGGCAAGGTCGATTTCCTTGTACAGGGTACGATTTACCCCGATGTTATCGAAAGCGGTACAGGCGATGCCGCTGTTATAAAGTCACACCACAACGTAGGCGGTCTGCCCGACTATGTTGACTTCAAGGAGATAATCGAGCCGCTCCGCCTTTTATTCAAGGATGAGGTAAGAAAGCTCGGCACCGAGCTTGGCTTATCGGATGTCCTCGTATGGCGTCAGCCGTTCCCCGGCCCCGGTCTTGCTATCAGAATCATTGGTGAAATTACCCGTGAAAAGCTGGCAACTCTTCAGGACGCAGACTACATCTTCCGTGAGGAAATCGCAAACGCAGGACTTGACCGCAGCATCAACCAGTACTTTGCGGTACTCACAAATATGCGCTCGGTAGGCGTTATGGGCGACGACAGAACTTATGACTACACCCTCGCATTAAGAGGCGTTACGACCAGCGACTTTATGACCGCCGACTTTGCAAGAATCCCTTATGACGTGCTTGAAAAGGCAAGCGTAAGAATTGTAAACGAGGTCAAGAATATCAACAGAATCTGTTACGATATTACGAGCAAGCCACCGGCTACTATTGAGTGGGAATAATACCCGAAAGGCTCAAAACCTTAAAATGCCAGACTTTTGCGTTACGAAATTACCCCGTGACAACAAAATGACAACATTTTAAGATTATCCAAGAATAAAGAGCTATCTGATTTCTGTTAGAGAAGTCAGATAGCTCTTTTTGTTTTGTCTGAATTTAATCATTCTTCAGACTGTCTTTGAAAGCCTCCACCAGCGCATCGCCGAGTTGTGGTGGCACTTATATAAAACCGGAATTTTCGTTATACTTCGAGGAATTGTAACTCAAGTTATCATATTCATCACGGTTGATTTTGCCAATGTAATATTTTTCGGATGGTATAACCCGCATATTAAGAATTTTTGAAATCAAGGTCACAAGCGTGAGAATTCATACTGAAGATAAACAAATTTTGAAGGTAAAACAAAATAACAAAGACAATTTTTGAACAAATGGGCGGCACTTACACACAAGTTGGGGATTATTATCTCCCCGATTTGAAACTGCCCGAAGAAAAACATCTGCCATCGGCATGTGGGAACAGCGCCATCGGCGTTACCTGGAGATGCATCGCCGGGCAACCTATGCGACCCTGTTCACCGGTGGCAAGCTGAACAGCTGCCTTGCTGACATCGACCGGCAGGCAGAGGAAATGTTCCTTCGGCTGGTAAAGCAGATGGCTGAGGCGGAAGGTGTCACAGAGCAACTTAAGGCAGACAAGCAAATAGAGTGGGTCGGCAGGATGAACAACATCCGAAATAAGGCTATGGAAATTGTAAATAGCGAACTGATCTACGCAGCATAAACGCAACGGCGGCAGGGAGAAACCCCTGCCGCCGTTTTTTCTGTGCCATCTAAGTGAGCAGACCATTTTTACTTCCGCGGAGCAAAACGGTAAAATCTTGTTAGGACACCCTAAGACCCGTTAGCGCGTTATAGCTACACAGGTTAGTTTCCATAGTAGACAGCAATAGGATGGATTACGCACAGGTTCCTTTCTTTTGTTGGTAGAAGTTGTCGTAAAACTTCATTTACGCTAAATTGTAGTGTAGCAAATATGTTCTGCGAATCATTGGGATCGGTATCTTCGCCGATAATATTTGTAATCATCCCAACGCAAGTGATTTCACCACCATATTTGAATCCTAAGTTCTGTGCATCAATACGGAAATAACGATCATCCAAAGGGATAAGGTACCCATCCGAAGAAATCAGCATTCGGTTATAAGGAATAATCTGGCGAACCATATCGATTATCTCTTTGATTCCATCATACTGTTTTCCGCTGGCAGCAACTGCTTCTTTAATCTTGGCTCGGATTGCGTTGCTATTTGATCTTTGTTGTGAACGATTAAGACTTTCTGTTGCGACGGATGCGGTGGTTTCAATTTTCTCTTTCTCTGTTTTCTTTAAATACTCAATCAGACCGCCTTTTGAAAAAATTCTCTCCAGATAATCAAAATCAACGACATCGAAAACTCTTGTCAGCTCAACATATGCACCATAATCATCTTGATCCTGCCCATTAGAAGTCAAACATACAGGGGTAATACTATCATACGCAATGTCGAATGCTGCATCGTGAAGTGTTTTGGTTATAATCTCTCGAGATGCCGAATGTACTTCCTTTTCCGTGCCAATGCCTCCTCGGATATCAAGTTTAAGCTCTGCATTAAAAACTTTTAATAGCTTTCCTCCAGCGTCACCTTCGAGATTGCCGGAGATTGACTTGTTTGTGGATTTCTGCTCACCATTCTCTTCTTCAGTAGAGAAGCCTGTGATAATGCCTTTTTCACTTTGTGCAATAATCGAGTTAACGATATCTGTATCCAAGTAAAGAAACTGTTTCATAGAAGACACTTCCTTTCTATGTAAGTCTTATTTTACGACAGCTTTAGTTGCCTTAATCTTACGATTGCTATATGCCACAACATCTTTGATAACCAGCTTATGAATAGCAGAAATGATTATCGCCATTTTATCATAATCAGGGTTGCCCGCTTCATTCACCGGCAGAGATATGTAAAGTGCATCTGCATCCTTTGCATAGAAATTATTGCCGTAATCGAATTGCCCATTATGGGAAGATTTGTGAATTGCTGTTGTAACAAATATCGATGCGTATTTCGGCAAATTCTCCGTATGTACGACTGCGATATGATCATCACAGCCATAAATATAATTTCTATATTTCGCAGAGCCGAACATATCGATTGTGGTTGTATTCTTCTCGAACACCTCGACCTCGTTGCTGATATATGCAGAAATGCCTTCTGATGCTTCGCCGGCAGTGACAAACGGAAGCGTACCTGCAATGCGGTCATCGCCTTTCAAACGCTTTCCCCGTGTCGATTTGCCAAAGAGCTTTTCAAGATTATAGGTATCCCATTTAAGCGATTGGTAGTTTTTGAGTGCGTTTTCTTCATCACTGGATAATTCGTAATTATCCAGTCCGCTTACTGTTAAGTAAGCGGACAACTCCGCTACACGCTCCGCTTCCAGCTCCGCTATAAAGGATTCCATAAAATCAAAGTCGATATAACCATTATTTTTTATAGGAAGTGAAACCATTTGCTTTTTTAATGTTTCGACGTTGAATCTTGAACTCCCCCAAGCGAAAGAGCAAAATGCTTTTCTCATAGTCGAAAGGAAGAATTGAGCGTTATTCTTGCCAAATTTAGCATACTTCGGCCTTAGTATTTTTATTTTATCTCCCGTAAAATATGGTTTCTCTTGATAAAACATTGTAGCAGTATCTTGCCCAAAAGATATTGTATTTCCTGGATTAAGATATTTAATGGGCTCATCAATGTTACCCTTTCTCCCGTTTTCTGTACTTTGGCGAACTATATATGGATGTCCCCTATTTTCGATAATTGCAACTTTGTTTGCATCAAAACATTTCTTATAAGATACAACTTCGAACAAGTCTCCAAGTTTAAATTCGCCCCACTTAACAGTCCCCAGCTTTTCGTTAAGTGAGGCATTCATTTTCCCAGGCGGTCATCCTCCGTGGATTGATTTTTCAGCAAATTTGATACTTCCCACGCCAGATAATCGCTTACGGTTTTCTTGAAATCATCCAGTGTCGGTTTTGTGTCGATTGGAGCCGTCTGATTCCAGTCTGCGCCGTTATTGGGATCAATTTTACCTTCGTAGTATTCCTTTTCGGTAAAAATATTCAGCTTAGATTTGCCGAAGCGCACCAGATCCACTATCTCGGCATATCGCTCCTTTGCGTGATCGGTATCCCGCAGGTTACAGCTTGCCTTTTTGCGATTTGTTCGCGTATACCCGTCAACGGAAAAGTCGATGAACTTTACAGTGTCGTCTTTCTGGTGCGCTTCACCGACTCGGAAAACATATACATTGGTCTGGACACTTGACTTGCCGATGAACAGGTCGATCGGCATTTTGATGCTGGCAAGCAGAGTGCTGTGCTGCAAAACTCTCTTATTATATTCTGTTGCCTTGCCACTGCCTGCGGAGTTTTGAATGATAATTGCGGCGTATCCTTTGCTCATCATCGAGAGGGCTTTTTCAACGAAAACCATTCCATTGCCGGGGGCTGAATAAGGCGGGTTCAGAATAAAGGCATCAGCAGGGAAATCGATAGTTTTCTCCACTTCATGCCCCTCTGCATCCACTCTCTTGATTTTATAAGTACCGTCATACTCTTTTAAAGAGTCTTTGTTCAAAATATGTGAACTCCCGTCACCCATCAAAATCATATTGAGGATGGCAAGCATATAAACTTCCGAAAGGATTTCAAGACCGAGAAGCTGATTCGCCTTGATTTGAGCAGATTTCAAGGCAAATTCATCGGGAGACTTGATCTGCTCTTTGGCATCTATCAGCATTTCGTTCATAGCGGCGACAAGAAGGCCTGCTGAGCCAGTCGCAAAGTCCCACACATAGGAGTCCTTATTTACTCTTGCAAGACGCGCCAAAAGGGTGGCTACATAAGAGGGGGTCAGAACAACATCGTTGAGTTTGTCCTGTGAGAAGCCGAGCCAGCTATACATTTCATTGAATAGCTTCCCGGTAAAATCAGTACTTAAACCGATTTTGTAGTAGATGCCGAGATCGTCAATGATTTTTGTAAAGACTCGTTTTAGCTGGCTTTCTCCGTTTTCAACCTTATTGATATTATCGGTTGTCAGCGTGTTCTGTAAGGTACGAACAATCAGATCACGTTTTTCCTGCGGCAAATTCTTTTCGCCCAAGAACGCTTTGATTTTCCGAAGGATAATATCGCCATCACGGTTGCCTTCCTCGGTCGAGGATTTCAGTTCTGATTTCTCAAGTGCAGCAACCTTCCCGGGAACGCCGAGCGTTGCAATAATGGAAGCCGCCACAAGGTAAACACGGTCGCGCTCACTTAACCCTTTTTCGTTGTTGTAGATGTCATTGTTCAGCTTTACAAGGCTGGCGTTGATTTCCTGCTCACGGTGTTCCCTGAGCTTTTCGATTTCTTCCTGCGAAAGCTGAAGCTGTTTCACTTTCTCGATGAAAGCATCGAAATTACTCTTTTTCAAGAAAGATAAGTCGGTGAAATCATCGACCTTTTGACCGACACCGAAATTACTTTTGGAAACATAGTAAACGCCGATCTCATATTCCAGTTTTCCGGCATCATTTTTGTAGCCGGTCATTCCGATGGCAATAATATCAGTATAGCTCGTATAATGCAGAAGTGCGTTTGCATAATGAACGGCACCATTCACGGCATACGAATTGATATTCTTGAAATCGGGTTGATTTTTTGAGGTTTTGTTTGCAACCTTGCCATCCACATCAAGCTTAACAAGCTTATCTTTATAGCCCTTATACTCAATCAAAATCGGATAATTGCCCAAATTCTTGTCCTGCAAAAGGAGTTTTGCGTCGGGACGATTCCCGCCTACACCACCATTTTTGGAATAGTAGTCATTAAGCGCCTGGTCTATTTCTGTATTTAGCGATTCCTGCTCTAGTTTATAATCAAGCTTATACGATTTCAGCCAGCCGTTTGCAAGATCGGCAATATTCGGCTCGACAGATTGAATTTTAGCCATTGTTATTTCCTCCCTGTATCCAGCTCCCGTTATAAGCGGACCAAGATTCTGTGTATTTTTTGCCAGTAACCGCTGCCTTGTACGGATCTACCAAGAACGCTTTTATCGTGCTCAGTACCGTGTTATAATCGTCGGTCTTTGTATCAATTTTTCGGCAGAACGCTTTCCACTTTTTCTGCATTGCATCGTCGCTGCCGAAGGCCATGACCTGCTCAAACTGCTCCACCGTGAACTTGTGTTCACGGTTTTCAAAGGTCTTTTTCAGTGCTTCCGTCAGCGTTACACCGTTGAAATCGAACTTGTTTGCAAGATAATAGAGATCGTAATAATCCTTCATCCGACTGGAAAATTCCATCAGACTGAGAATTGCATCCAGCTTTTCGGCAACGGTCGTTTCCAGCGAATACGTATTGACCGTCGGAGCCTTAAAACCGTCAAGCTGCGTTGGTATCTTCCGCTTTTCCTGCCTCGGCACGATGATGTCCCCCACACCGAAATCAATGCCAAAAGGAGTTTTTGTGTTCTTTATCCTTGCTACGAGGGAAGCACCAATACCGGCGTACTTCTTTGCCACAGCAATGGGAGCCACATTTTTGATTTCAAATGTGATAAAATCGTTGCCTGTTTCGGTTGCAATGATCTCCTCCAATATCGCCTGGAGCTGTTCCGGTGTGTTCGGCATCTTTCTGAGCAGGAAATCCACGTCAGCGGTAACACGGCTATCGAAATCTGTGAGGGAATAGAGGAACAGTCCGCCTTTGAGAACCAGATTTTCCGCATATTTCGACTTTTCCAGACGGCGCAGGAACTCTTCCTGGCAGAAAAGCTGCAAGCAGAGATGATAGCTTCTGCCGCTTTTTGCCGCTTTGTTTTTGAGCCGTGCAAGCACGGATGCAGCTATGTCAGCCATTCAGCAGCACCTCCATCACACTCATCATTTTCTTATAAACGCCCATTTCCTTTGCGTATTTGGAAAGGTTGGCAAGGTTTTTCTTTTCATCCGCCACATAAGCATTGACGGCTTTGTTGAATATCTCGTTATCCAGCTTCGTGCGGTACTTGAAGCAGTCGCAGACGGTGCGTTCACGGTCATAGACTGGAAGTGTTACGCCATTGAAGGTGCCAGTTGTTTCCCCCAGGTGATACATCGGATTCTGCACATAATACGCTTTCACCGGCACTTCCGTCTGAATCGCCTTCACCGTTCTGGAATAAGAGCGTGGAACGGCAATCGACCATTCTCTGGGCGCAAAGTCGCTATAGTCGTAGTAGAACAGAGCTGATTCAACGCAGATGACCACGTGCGTCATCAGTTTCGAAAGGATAAGCTCCTCTTTGGGCTCGTCCCCGACAGCCAGCTTGTAATACCCTTTTTTCACACGCTCGAGATAGCCCTGCTTACAAAGCGCATATACATCTTGGTCTTTGAGTCCGGCAGAAATGAAATCCGATTTCTTTGCAATTTCTCCGATGGTATCAAAGACTTCGTTGACGATATCGTACTTGCTCAACCTGTCACCAACTTTCTGCACGCAATATTTGCATTATGCGTGTTTATATTATAATACCAACGCTCCAAAAAATCAATATGTTTTGCACGCTTTTTGAAAATATTGCGTGTAAATTTTGAAAAGCGGTATTGCAATTCAAAGAACACTGCGCTATAATATCTATACAGTTTGGTCCTGCACCAACCTATCTTCGCGACAACGCAATGACAACAGGAATTATGATACACAGTAATTTTTGGATAATCTAAGCAATCCCGATAATCTGAGCTAAACTACACATACAAAATCGTTTAGGTCACGGTTTCAGGGAGCGAGTGGCAATAACCTCCACCCCCGAAACCGTTTTACATCACGGTTTCGGGGGTTTGTTATGCAGCGGCATCACTTTTTCCGCCTCCCCCACTCCATAACCGCCGGCTGTTAACCTTACATTTCGCAGTACCGAAAAACATCACAGTTATGCAGTTTATAAATTGACATACAGGCTCGGATATAGTATAATTATACTGATTAGGGTCTGCCTCAAATCAGGCAGACAAAAAATCACAGATACTAAAAGCTGCAAAAGAAAGGACGATACAGTTGATATTCGCCGATTTATTTTTTCTGTACTTCTTTATGGCTCTGTGCTTTATAGCATATTTCATCTGCCGTAAAACAGTATATCGAAACTGGGTGCTTATCGTATTCTCAATGATATTCTACGCATGGGGCGAGCCGGTGTGGGTATTCCTGCTTATAGGAAGCGTTACCGTAAACTATGTCGGCGGACTTCTGATAGATAAGTTCCGTGACACTAAAAAAGCTACAGCAGTGACCGCCTGTACGCTTGTGTTCGATATAGGACTTCTTGTATTCTTCAAGTATACAGGCTTTCTTGTCGAAAACTTCAATGCAATAAGCCCTGTGGATTTGCCCGTTCCGCATATTGAAATGCCGATAGGCATCAGCTTCTTCACATTCCAGATTATCTCTTATATCCTCGACTGCTACTGGGGCAAGATAAAGGTGCAGAGAAGCTGGTACAAGCTGCTTATGTACATTTCGATGTTCCCACAGCTCGTTGCAGGTCCCATTGTCCGCTATGCCGTAATCGAAAACGAGATAGACAACAGAGTTATAACCTCTGCCGATGTAAGCGAGGGTATTACACGAATCTGCATGGGTCTTGGTAAAAAGGTCATTCTTGCAAACAACCTCAGCACTATCGTTGATACGTTCTTCAAGACCGGCGATCTTGCGTCTTTGTCCGTTGTCGGAACGTGGTACACGGTAATAGTCTACGCTATGCAGGTTTACTTCGACTTCTCCGGATATTCCGATATAGCCATAGGTCTTGGACGTATATTCGGTTTCCACTTTGACGAAAACTTCCGTTATCCGTTTGTCAGCAAGAATATCACTGAGTTCTGGCAGAGATGGCACATCTCGCTCGGTACATTCTTCCGTGACTACCTGCTGTATGTTCCTATCTTCGGTAAGAGAAGAAAATACCTCAACCTCTTTCTCGTATGGTTCTGCACAGGCTTCTGGCACGGCGCAAACTGGAACTATATAATCTGGGGTCTTTACTTCGGACTGTTCATTCTGATAGAACGTACCATAGGCAACAAGAATATGAGAAAGATGCCTAAGGCTGTTGCACATATTTACAATACGATAGTAGTTGTTGTCGGCTTCGGTATATTCTACTTTACCGATTTAGGCAAGCTCGGCACATTCCTCGGAAACCTTGTCGGACTTAACGGGAACTCGTTCACAGACAAGATTTCGATGCAGAATATGACAGCTAACGCTTGGCTTTTCATCGTCAGCGTAGTGCTGTGTATGCCTGTTATCCCCGCACTCAAGAAAAAACTCGAAAGCAAAAATCTTTACCTTGCAACCTCTGTAGGTCAGACGGTGCTTAATGTTGCGGTATTTGCACTGAGCAGCATCCTGCTTGTAAACGCCACCAACAACCCGTTTATCTACTGGCAGTTCTGAGAAAGGAGTGAGTAACATTGTCAGACCATATTGATGATAAGGAGCTTGAGGAGCTTAACGAGATATACCGTCGGAAGATGGAATCCCAGAAAAGCCACGAGCCTAAGAAAACAAAACACGAAAAGCCTGTCAGAGCCGCAAAAAGCGAAGATACTCATTCCGTAAAAGCCACGAAAGGCAAAAAAAACTCAGAAAGCACAAAGCAGATCAGAGTAAAGCCCGAAAAACAAGACAAGGAGGATAAGGTACAGCCCGAAAGCAGTTCCGATTCCGAGCGTAAAAAGAAGCTTGCCGTCAGAATAAACATCGGCGTATGCGCCGCCTTCTTTGCGGCTGTGGCAATCGGTCTGCTTGTATTGCCACGCCCTACCATATCCGAAGCCGAAAAGCGTAACCTTGCCACCTTCCCTGAGTTTACATGGGACGCTTACTGGAGCGGTAAATACACAGAGGATATAAGCTATTTCTTCAATGATACCGTACCGTTCAGAGATACCTTCAAGTCTATCGGCGCAGGCTTCCGCTCGCTTTTCGGATTCTCGCTGAACGGCGCTGAGATTAAAGGCAATGTCACACAGGTAAACAGCGGTTCATCTCAGACCGAGGTTACAACTGCGTCAACAAAGCCTATCGTTATTGTTACCCCTGCACCGTCGGACACTTCAAGTGACGCTCCCTCAAGCGCCCCCGAAACCGAAAGCAAGAATGATTCTTCTTCAGGAAATCAGCAAAGCGAAACCGGTTCAAAGTCCGATGAAAGCAGTAATTTGCCTAAGCCCGAAAACACATATACAGAGCCCTCCGACCCGGATGCACAGGTGCTTTTCGAAGAAGGCTCACAGCTTGTTTATCAAAGCGGCGACACCATATACGGCGCACAGATTTACAGTGGCAAACGTGAAAATGCGGAGGACTATGCCAACACGGTAAATTCGCTTGCAAAAGCGCTTCCCGGTGCAAACGTCTACAGCCTGCTCGCTTTGACGCAGAATACATTCATAACCCCCTCTCAGCTTCAGAAGGCTCAGTATACCGAGCTTAGCGACTCCGTATATATTTCAAATATGCTGAGCAAGGACGTCAAGGTCATAAACGCTATGGATGCTCTTTTGCCTCACCAAAAGGAGAATATTTTCTTCCTGCGTGATTGCCACTGGCAGCAGCTTGGCGCATATTATGTCGCTCAGAGCTTTGCCAAAGCCGCAGATGTAAAATTCGCAAAGCTGTCCGATTACGATAAATACGAGAAGGATTGCTTAGGCTCCGTCTATGCCGCAACAAATTATGACGGCCTTATGTACGAGGGCGAAACATTCACTTATTATGTACCCAAGAACGACTATACCACCGAGTATTACAATGCAGATTATGAGTATCAGTTCGAATATCCGCTGATGCCCGCCTCCGACTACAGCGCAAGCTCGTTCTACAGTCTTTATATGGTTGCCGACAGCTATATAAAGCATATCACCACCGATGTAAAGAATGACAGAGTTCTTGTTGTGCTTAAAGACGATTACCCCAGCGCAATGATACCCTGCCTCACGTCATCGTTCAGTGAAATATATGTCATAGATGTGCGCTATTGCAACTTCAACGTTGCTTCCTTCTGCGTTGAACACGGAGCGACCGATGTTCTTGTCGGTATGACGCCTGAAAACGCACTCGGAGAAATAGGCGATACACTGTCATATCTGCTGAATATCTGATTTATAAATCAGCCTGTAGATAAATCTATACAATTTTAAAATGGGGTTTGGGGCGAAGCCCCAAGCGGGGTGAGGGCGGCAGCCCCACACTCAGCCCCGGCACGGACGCCGGGCGTGTATGCCCAAAGGATCTGCACGATGCAGAGCCAACCAAGCATACACAGCCTTTCACGAGGGAAAGGGGTTTGGGGATAGGGATTGAAAACTTAATCTATTTTATTAAAAGCGTACTTTTTCTACAAGCTGATATAAATATGCCTTTGCATAACGCAGAAACAATCTGCGGCAAGGGCGTATTTGTTTATATCGGCAAGCGGCAGGCGGTTTATATTCGGTTAAATGAAGAAAAATATAATATAAGTAATTAACACCGGTTAAAGAAACGGAGGAAATAATATGTTTCATATAATGGTTGCTGAAGATGATACAAACACAAGAAAACTTATGTGCACAGTGCTTAAGCAAAACGGCTATGAGCCGGTACCTGCCGTTGACGGCATAGACGCACTTGACATACTCGACAGACAGCACGTTGATCTTATTCTGCTTGACGTAATGATGCCCCGTATGGACGGCTACGAATTTGTTAAAACGCTTCGTGAGGGCGGTTGCAACACCCCCGTTCTTATGGTGACCGCAAGAGAAACCTCGGCTGATAAAATTGCGGGATTCCGTGCAGGAACGGACGATTATATGGTAAAGCCCGTTGATGACGAGGAAATGCTCCTTCGCATATCCGCACTCCTGCGCCGCAGTAATATTGCCAACGAGCATAAGCTCCACGCAGGCAATACCGTGCTTGACTATGATGCGCTTACAGTTACCTGCGGCGGTGTCACCCACGAGCTTCCCAACAAGGAATTTATGCTGCTGTTCAAATTGCTCAGCTATCAGAACAAAATATTCACACGCCGTCAGCTTATGGACGAGCTGTGGGATATGGAAACCGAAACCGATGAAAGAACGATCGACGTACATATCAACCGCTTGCGTGAGCGTTTCCGTGACAACGAGGATTTCGAGATAGTAACTGTCAGAGGACTTGGCTACAAGGCTGTGCTGAAACAGCATTGACTTAAAACGGAGGAATAAAATGCACAAGAGAATAAGCGATGAAGAAAAGCGTTTACGCTCGATAAACGCTTATGTTGTGTTGTTCGTATTTTTCATAATGGTATCCGCAGGCATTATCTGTGTGATGATCTATAATATCCTCAGTGCTTTCGGTCTGATGAAGCATATTGAGGTAGTACCTATGCTTATGCCCCTGATAATGCTCTGCTCGTGCGTAATTATCGGCAGTATACTGTCTGCGATGCTGTCAGGCATACTTCTCCGTCCGCTAAACGATCTCAAGGAGGGTCTGCTCAGGGTTTCAAAAGGCGATTTTTCGGTAAGACTTGAGGAAAACGGAAACAGCGAGCTTTCGCATATACAGGAGAATTTCAACATAATGGTAAAGGAACTTGGCAATACCGAGCTTTTCAGAAACGACTTCATAAACGACTTCTCACACGAATTCAAAACTCCTATGGTTTCCGTATACGGCTTTGCAAAACAGCTTAAAAAAGGCGGTCTTACAAAGGAGCAGGAGGATGAATATATCGACATAATCATAAACGAATCGCAACGGCTCATAAATATGTCGAGCAATATCCTTATGCTGAACAAGCTGGAAAACCAGGAGATAATCACCGATAAGAAGGAGTTCTCTCTTGACGAGGAGCTTCGCAGATGCGTTCTGCAGTTACAGAGCCAGTGGGGCGCAAAGAATCAGGAGGTAATCCCCGAGCTTTGCGAGCTTAACTATTACGGCAACAGCGAAATGCTGAAACAAGTATGGCTGAACGTCATAGGCAACGCTATAAAATACACTCAGGATGGCGGAACTATCGAGATACGTCTTGACATAAACCCGAAGAACAGCAATGAAATCCGTGTGCGTGTCACCGATAACGGCATAGGAATGGACAAAGCCACCACAGAACGTATTTTCGAGAAATTCTATCAGGGCGACAGCTCACACGCAACAGGCGGCAACGGGCTGGGTCTTGCGATGGTAAAGCGTATCGTTGAGCTGTGCGGAGGAAGGATTCGTGTTAAAAGCGAGCTTAACAAGGGAACGCAGTTCACCGTCTATCTCCCTGTTGAAAACAAAGAAAATGAAAAAGAAGATAAGAAAAAGAAAAGTTTAAATACCGTTAACACAGCAGGCTTAAAATAAGCCGAAATATTGTTTGATACAGAATATAAAATAATCTTATACCCATTATTTAAACTAAGCGAAAAGGACAAAACGATGCTACAACTGAAAAACATAACAAAGGATTATAAAATCGGAAACGAAAAGGTCCACGCACTCAGAGGCGTCAGCATTGACTTCCGAGAAAGCGAGTTCGTGTCTGTACTCGGTCAGTCGGGATGCGGCAAGACCACGCTTTTAAACATTATAGGCGGTCTTGACAGATACACCGACGGCGACCTTATCATCGGCGGAAAATCCACAAAGGAATTCAAAAGCGCAGATTGGGATACATACCGCAATCACTCGATCGGATTCGTATTCCAGAGCTATAATCTGATACCGCACCAGACGGTGCTTTCAAATGTCGAGCTTGCTCTGACTCTGTCGGGCGTGTCAAAAGCCGAAAGAAGACAAAGAGCAAAGGAAGCGCTTGTTAAGGTCGGACTTGGCGACCAACTGAAAAAGAAGCCCAATCAGATGTCGGGCGGTCAGATGCAGAGAGTTGCCATCGCAAGAGCGCTTGTAAACGACCCCGATATACTTCTTGCCGATGAGCCGACCGGTGCACTTGACAGCGAAACCAGCGTTCAGATAATGGAGCTTTTAAAGAAAATATCCAAAGATAAGCTGATAATTATGGTAACGCATAACCCCGAGCTTGCCGAAAAATATTCAAACAGAATAATAAGACTTCTTGACGGTAAGGTAGTCGATGACACAAACCCTTATGACCGTAACATTGTCGAGCCTATCGAAAATAAAAAAGGCAAGGAAAAGAAGGCAAAGAAGCCGTCAATGTCCTACCTTACCGCTCTGTCGCTCAGCCTTAATAATCTTATGACCAAAAAAGGCAGAACGTTTATGACTTCTTTTGCAGGAAGCATAGGTATTATCGGCATAGCGCTTATCCTGTCAATATCGAGCGGCGCACAGCTTTATATTAAATCGGTCGAGGAGGAAACGCTCGCAAGCTACCCCATATCCATTTCACGCAATTCTATGGATATGACCTCTATGATGACGTCAATGATGAAGGAAAACAAGAGCGACGGCACCGATGACGGCAAGATACATTCAAACAATATAATGGGCAATATGGTTAATTCTATGCTCACCCAGCTTAAATCCAATGATTTAAAGAGCTTTAAATCCTATCTTGAAAATGACGGAAAAGAAATAAACGATTATGTCAGCGATATAAAGTACGGCTATTCCACTCCGCTCAATATTTTCAGAAACGATAAGGATAAAGGCATAATTCAGGTAAACCCCGCTACCCTGTTTGAAGATATGGGTATGACTAACGCAATGTACGACTCACAGCTTATGAGCAACGTTGTAAGCACAAGCTATGACACCTGGACAGAGCTTCTTGACAATGATAAGCTGTTAAACGAGCAGTACAAGGTGCTTGCAGGAAGAATGCCGAGCGCTTACAATGAAGTTGTCGTAATGGTAAACAAGGATAACGAGATTTCCGACTACAGCCTTTACTGTATGGGACTTATGGACAGCGACGAGCTTGTCAATGCAGTTAAAAGCGCTATGAGCAACAATAACGAAAAGGTCGACTTCACAAGCAAATTACAGACCTACACATACGATGAGCTTCTCGGACTTGAATTCAGACTTGTGACAAACCCCGAATTCTACGAAAAGGAAAACGGTATCTGGACAGACAAGAGCGATGACAAGATTTATATGACAAAGGTTGTCGAGGACGCCGAGCCTATAAAGGTTGTCGGTATTATAAAGCCCGAAGAGAACAGCATACTGTCGTCAAGCTCTTCATCAGCAATAGGCTACACTCACGAGCTTACAGAGTATCTTGTAAACAAGGTAAATGACAGCGAGGTTGTAAAGGAACAGAAAAATTCTCCTAACACCGATATTTTCACCGGCAAGGAATTTGCAAAGGACGAGGATAAAAAGGCTGTCACAATGGATGATATAAAGGCATATATCGCAACACTGCCCGAGGAAAAGCAGGCAGAAATTATGTCACAGCTTCAGCAGGCACAGCAGATGGGTATGACCGAACAGCAGATAGCCGACGCTTTCGCAAAGCAGATGAGCACCGAATCCGAAGCTACCTATGACGGTAATATGACGCTTTTAGGTGTCGCTTCTCTTGACGAGCCGAGTATGATCAGCATCTATCCGAAGGACTTTGACGCAAAGGAAAAAATCGAAGAAATCATCAGCACTTATAACGATAAAGTCAAAGCCGACGGCAACGAAAACCTCAAGATTGAGTATACGGATATTGTCGGACTGATGATGACCTCGGTATCAACGATAATCGACGCAATAAGCGTTATTCTTATCGCCTTTGTTGCGATCTCGCTTGTCGTATCATCTATAATGATAGGCATCATCACCTACATTTCCGTGCTTGAGCGTACAAAGGAGATCGGCATACTCCGTGCTATGGGCGCAAGCAAGAGAGATATTTCCCGTGTGTTCAACGCAGAAACGCTTATTGTCGGCTTTGCCGCAGGCGCAATCGGTATCGGAGTAACTCTGCTTCTGCTTATCCCAGCAAACGCTATAGTTTACAACCTCACAGGCATTTCAGGTATGTGCGTACTGCCGTGGCAGGGCGCAGTAATACTGGTAATTATCAGTATGCTCCTTACTCTTATCGCAGGACTTATCCCCTCACACTATGCAGCTAAGAAAGATCCCGTCCTCGCACTGAGAAGCGAATAAGACGGCTTAAACCGATATGTAAAACACGAAAATCCACTGCTTTCGGGCAGTGGATTTAGTCTATCGATAAACTGATTATTATTAAACCCCACACAGTGAAATATATCGCCAACACCGCCGAAAACATTTTCAGTGCCGACAGGGCATTAATAATTTCGTGAGTGTATCACTGCAACTGCACTGACATTGACCTTTCAAAAAAAACGCCACTAACCTGAGATATATGTACTAACCTGCGGACGTGTAGCGTTAAGCGTCCCTGC
>ENA-ORMS01000535-ORMS01000535.1-human-gut-metagenome-genome-assembly--contig:-NODE-535-length-37922-cov-10.623313_pt1 | contig 37922 bp, 34 predicted proteins | sample MGYA00242104_ERZ508997 | MGnify/ENA primary metagenome ERZ508997 (study PRJEB26280, sample SAMEA2338704) | human gut metagenome | biome: human gut; feature: human-associated habitat; material: faeces... | reverse complement strand
TCATCTCCCGCCTGGGCATCAGCTGCAAGGTCGATCAGCTGGTCACCCCCGAGATGGACGTTGTTGAGCTGGTCAGGGCCAACGAGGCCGCCCACTCCGGCGGCGCGGCTACCTGCACGGCACAGGCCGTTTGCCAGGTGTGCGGCAAGGCATACGGCCCGCTGGCGGCCCACGCCTGGCAGCCCGCGACCTGCACTGAACCCAAGACTTGTTCGGTATGTGATGTCACGGAGGGCGCGGCTTTGGGCCACGACTGGGGCGCTTGGAAGGTGACCACCCCTGCCACCAAGGACGCTCCGGGCGTGGAGACCCGCACCTGCGCCCACAACTCTGCTCACACCGAGACCCGGTCTATCCCCAAGCTGAGTACCGCAGTCTACACCGTGTCGGAGGATACCAAAATCGCACAAATCGAGGCAAAAGTTGACGGTTTAGACAAGATTTTGGAATTGAATGAGAACAAAGCGCTGGTAAATGATGACAAGAGCGTGGGCGTGAGCCTGACGGTCAAGAACACCGCCAGCAGCGGCGTTTCGGAGAAGATCAAGGAGAAGTTGGCCAGGAGCAACCTGGTGGGCCTGCGGCTGGAGCTGACGGTGGAGAAGACCGTTACGGCAAACGGCGTAGTGGAGTCGAAACAGACTATCCCTGATGCCGGCGTGCTGCTGAAAACCACCATTACCCTGCCCGCCGAGCTGCAGGGCAAGAGCGGCTACGTGGTGTATCGGCTGCATGACGGAAATGTTCACGTTTTGACAGAAACGGCCAATGAAAACGGGGAATTTATCTCCGTAAGTGCGGATAAGACCCAGATCACGATCTGCGCGAGACTGTATTCCGAGTACGTCATCGCGTATCAGACCGGCGGCAGCTCCGGCGGCGGGTATCATCCCGTGAACCCCACGCCGGTGAAGGCCACCTCCGCCAACACCGGGGACGCGGGCGTGCTGCTGTACGGCGTGACGGCGGCGCTCTCCCTGACCGGCACGGCCTGGCTGGGCGCAAAGAGCAGGAAACACTAAATCGCATATAGCAAAGATAACAGGCGGCGAAACTCGCGTTTCGCCGCCTGTTACGTAAGCGTCGTAAGCTAACCGCTGTAATTAAAGAGGTTATCTTGTGAATATGGTTTTCTCATTAAAGGTGAGCTTGTAGACGCTCTCTAACTCCATCGGTTCGTCGAACCGTGTCCAAACCATGCAGCTGTCGTCGGTTTGATCCGCAATAAAGCTCCAATCGCAGGGGATAGGTTTGCCGTCCTCGTCAAACGCTTTGAACGCGCTGAGGATGCCGGTGGTGGAATCCACATAGTCGGCAAAATACACCGCCATGGACAGCTTGGAGCATTCGATCCTCTCCGCCGTCAGCGTCTCGCCGCCGTAGGACAGGGAAACGTTCTCCGCCAGCACCTCGCTTTCAATGGTGACCGGCGTACCCTCCAGCGTGACCCGCCAGTTTCCCGGCAGCACGGTGGTAGTGATCTCCTTTCCGCCCCAGTGCAGCTCCAAATAGGGAAGCGCCTCCTTGTCAACGGTCACGTCCCGCCAAAAGTATCGCCAGTCGGCATCCGTGGCATCCGGGTCAAACTCGTCGGGCTGTCCGAAATGACAGTGGGACTCCGGGTAGATGACCGTGTCCGTCCGCGTGTCCAGGAAATACCAGTTCTTCTCCCAGGACGCGGACCATTCGTCCGAACCCAGCGGCTCTTTCATCACCAAATGGAGAGTGCCGTCCTCCCATCCGGCGTTGCAGATGGACGCACCGCAGGGCAGCTGCACGTCCGCGTCCCCCGGCTGCCAGTAATACCGCACCGTTCCGTTGCGGAATCGCTGCTGGCACTGGGGCAGCTTTGCGTTCTCTCCGGCGTTTTCCACCATCTCCGCCACGTTGAAGTCGATCTTCTCGTGGTCGAACCACCGTTTCTCCTGCCAGTTTGCGAAGGTCATCACCAGGCCGTTGGCGTCGTCACCGGGCTGCCAGTCGGCGTATACAACGCCCTCCAGCTCATTCTCCGGCACGCCGGCCTTCCGCTCTAGAAAATACGACACATAAGCGCCCGACATCATCTTGCTGGGGAAGTACAGTTCAAAGTCGGTAAATTGTCCGTCCTGATCCAGCACAGCCCCCTCGTTGGCCTTCACAGAATAGAGAAGATATAGAGTGCGCTCGTCCGAGATCACCTTCTCCACGTTGATTTGCAATTCCTCTGTGGCCGCCGCAGGCTGCTGTTGGGAGATCACCGATGTCTCGTCCTCGTCGCCGATGACGGTCTGTTCGGGGGAGAAGATGTCCCGCCACGACAACGGAAGCCGGCTGACAGCAAAGGCGGTCACGGATACGCCCAGTATGATCAGCGCGGCAAAGCACGCGGCAGATAGTTTAGGGAAGCAGCGAATCCTTTTTCTCTTTGCGTGGGCGCTGCCATAGTCAAGGGCTTCCTCCAGATACGTCGTGTCAATGTCTCCAATGGCGGAAGCCAGCTTATCGGTTTTGTGATCCATCATATGTTTGCCTCCTTACGATCCAGGTATTGATGCAGTTTTCCGCGTATTCTGCCGAGCCGGACAGACACGTTGTTCTCGGTGATATGAAATGCGTCTGCGATCTCGGATAATGATTCCGAGAACCAGTAGCGTTTCACAAACATGACCCTGTCTTCCTTGGACAAAGCAGAAAGAAATGCGTCGATCTGCGCGGACAGCTCGTTTACGGCAAGCTGCTCATCCAAAGAGTTGTCCGGGATGCAATCTTCCAGTTCAGATAAGGATACCTCAAATTGGTTGCCCCGCTTCAGTGCGGTATTGGCGCGGTACTTCTTCAGGGCGTGATTGCGGACAATGCGGCAGATGTAAGCTCTCAACGGGTCGGGGGACTGAGGAGGAATGCTGTTCCATGCGCCAAGCCATGCGTCATTTACGCATTCCTCCGCGTCCTGCGGGTCGTTCAGAATGCTTCTGGCGATTTTCATGCACAGGTCGCCGTATTTTTGGGACAGTTCGGTGATGGCCTGTTCTGAGCGCTCAAAAAACAGGCGTATGATCTGCTTGTCATCCATATGGCAGGGCTTCCTCCTTTTTCCCTTCTATGTATTAACTACCTTTTTAGACGCAAATATTACATGATTTTTTGAATTTTTTATAATTTGATCGAAAGTAGGCGGGAGTCTTTTGATTACAAACTATCAGATGTCTTAAAGCGGTATTTTGATGTATAGGAAAGCGTATCCAAGTTAAATTACAGGGGGATGAACAGCGTCTCCTGCACCGTGTTTTTCTCGATTTTGTATTTCATACGTACCTCCCTCAGTGGATGAACAGCGTCATGACCGCCGCCAGTATCGCCGAAATGACCGCCATGCCTGCCACGTTCCGGCGGGGGTGTGGTAGGGCGCTGTTGTGGTTAAGTTGGTCTAACTGTCGGGTGAAAAGAAATGGTTAGAGAAAACTAACCAAACAGCTTGCAGGAGGCTGCCCTACGGCAGCCTCCTTTTCGGTCACATAATAGTAGCATTTTTCGCGGTTGTCAAGATAGGCGGCGGGTTTTTCAAACATTTCACCGCAGCCAAAGCGTCATGGCCGCCAGCGTCCCCGCGCCGAGCTGCAAGGGCACACGGCGGCTGGACGGTAGGGAGGAGCGATGCGGGCGACGGATGGGGGGGATATTGCATTTCCGTTTTTCATGAAAAATTTACCAGTTTCGAGCTAAAATCTCATATTTTTTACTGTGAGCTATTGACTTTTTGGCTATTTTGTAGTGTTATATAGTAGTATGTGCATGGTAGCCGCTTGCGTTCTTTTTTGAGGGAAGAAAGGACGGTACAGGAGCGGTGGATAGAGCAAGATCGTGCACTGTTTACTGGGGGAAAAACGAATGACCATAAATGAAAAGAATGAGATAAAACACACACAGCAGATGGGCATACCGAATATCCGCTGGCCGCTGATGGTATACGATCTGATCGTATTCGCTGCGGCAGTGGTGCTTTTGCTGATTCTGTACCGGGGAAGCGACAGGCTCTCTCCGACGGGATTGGCGCAACAAGTAGGCCTGTTTGGACTGTGCATTTTTTCTGCCCGTTTTGTGGGGAAGGTGTACCGCCAGGTGTGGCGGTACGGAGGCATCCAGTGCTATATTCGGTTACTGATCACCGATGCGGCGGCGTTTATTCTGTGCGTGTTGTTGGAGTTGCTGCTCCCCGTAGAACGTATCACATTTGCCAGAATGCTATCCCTGGCCTGCTTGAACCTGTTGGGGGCACTGGCGCTGCGTATGGTGTATCGCTATGCCTATAAGTGCGGAGACCGTGATACGATACTGGGGCGCTTTCTCTCCCGGTTGCTGTATATATTTTCCGGCATCGAGGCGGAGAATGCGCGAAATGCCCAAAAGATCAAGGTGGGGATTATTGGCGCGGGCCGCGTTGGTGTCAGCTTGGCGGAGGAGCTTTTGAGCAACGATGAGGCGGCGTACATGCCTCGGTGCTTTATTGACAGTGATAAGGCCAAAGTTGGACGGGAGATCCACGGCATTCCAGTTTGGTCGGAGGATGAGGCTACGCTGAAACGGCTGCGCGAGTATGAGGTTCAGGAGATTATCTTCGCCATCCCGTCTCTAAGCATGGACAAGAAAAGATCTCTTTATGCGTACTACACGGACGCAGGCTATAAGCTCAAGGTCTATGACTACCCGACTGTGTATACGGCGAGTGGAAAACGCCATCTCCGCGAATTTGATGTAGAGGAGCTGCTGTTTCGGAAGCCGCTGGTTGTCTCCGATGAACGAACCAACGCGTATTACAAGGATAAAGTCGTCCTCATTACCGGCGGCGGCGGGTCGATCGGATCTGAGCTGTGCCGCCAGTTGGCGAAAATGCAGCCGCGGCAGATCATCATCCTTGATATTTACGAAAATGGCGCGTATGATGTGCAGCAGGAACTGCGGCTCACCTATGGAGTTGAACTGGATCTGCATATCGAGATATGCTCCATAACGGATAAACGGGCACTGCGAAGTGTATTCGAGGCGTACCACCCGCAGATTATCATCAATGCCGCTGCCCACAAACACGTTCCTCTGATGGAGCATAATTGCGTGGAGGCCGTTTACAACAACGTATTTGGCACGCAGAACCTGGTGGAATTGTGCGAGGAATACAGCGCGGAGCGGTTTATGATGGTGTCCACGGATAAAGCTGTCAACCCTACCAATGTTATGGGCGCGACCAAGCGTATGTGCGAGATGATCGTGCAGAGTGCCAGCACCCACGGGCGAGTGAAATACAGCGCGACCCGGTTCGGCAACGTGCTGGGCAGCGCTGGTTCAGTCATCCCGCTATTTAGGAGGCAGATCGCCAACGGCGGCCCGGTGACGATCACAGACAAGCGGATCGTTCGCTATTTCATGACCATCCCGGAGGCATCCCAGTTGGTGCTCCAAAGCGGGGCGATCGCTCAAAACGGCGAACTGTTCGTGCTGGATATGGGACAGCCAGTCAAGATCCTGGAGCTGGCGGAGAGCATGATTCGCTTGTCCGGTGTGCAGGGCATCGAGATCGTGGAGGTCGGGCTGCGCCCCGGCGAGAAGCTGTATGAGGAGTTGCTGGTCATAACGGAGGAGTTGGACGAGACAGAGAATAGCCTGATATTTATTGAGCGTGACACACCGCTGAATGCGGAAGTGATAGAAGAGAAGCTGCGGATATTGAAAGAGGCTTGCGAGACGGGCGATAACGCGGCGGCCAAGGAGGCGTTGCGGCGCGTTGTTCCAACGTTCATACGCCCGGAGGATGTGAACGAGGACGGGGCGGAATAAGCGACTACTTATCGGCTGATGGAAGTACATCGACCACCAAAGGAGATCAAGATATATGGCATTTGTGCGGAAAAATGATATACAGCCCTTTGACAAGAAGATATGGCTGGCCAGTCCCACCATGCACTCAGAAAATCTCATGTTCGTAACGGAGGCGTACGAAACGAACTGGATGAGCACTGTGGGTCAGAACATCAATGAGGTGGAGAGGATCGCGGCGGAAAGGGCCGGCGTGAAATACGCGGTGGCCTTGTCAAGCTGTACAGCGGCGTTGCATTTGTGTATGAAACTGGCGGGGGATGCCCTGTATGGTAAACCAGCTATTGGCCATGGCGCTTTGGAAGGAAGACGGGTGTTTTGCTCCGATATGACATTTGCTGCTACGCTGAACCCGGTGGTCTACGAAGGAGGCATCCCCGTATTTATTGACACGGAGTACAATTCTTGGAATATGGATTCTACTGCACTGGAAAAGGCATTTGAGTTGTACCCCGACACCAAATTAGTGGTCTGTGCAGAACTTTACGGTTTTTCCGGCAATATTCGCCGGATCAAGGAGATTTGTGAGGTTCACGGCGCGCTACTGATTGAAGATGCTGCGGAGGCTATGGGTGCGACCTGGGAGGGGCGGCCCTGCGGTAGCTTTGGCGATTATGCAGCAATCTCCTATAACGGAAACAACATCTTCTTGACTCACCGTTACGAGTCTCAACGGGAAACGAGTGCAGATTTGATGCACATATGCAATGAAATAGCGGCATAAACGCCCTGCTTTGACCGTATATGAAAGCTCTGAGGGATAACGCACATATCTAAAAAAGGGCGCCTCGGAGGGAAATAAGGCGACTTTTTAGAGTTTGCATGGATGCTCGCTAGACAATTTGGTGCGCATTATCCGTAAAAATAGATGAAAGAATGATTTTGAAGGAAATCGCCAGACAAGCGGGTGAAAGGTATCCGTAAAAAGTGATGAATGAGAAGTAGTGATTCATACATATCCGTTGAAAGAGCTGCTTCAGAAGTTTAAAGCGCAGGTTAGATATAGGTTTGAACAACAAGGAGCATACGATGGACTTTGCAAATGACCGGAGATTTGCCGGGATTGATAAATTTTCTTCCAAGATTTGGCTGTCTTCCCCCACCATGCACGGCGACGAGCAAAGGTGGGTTGACGAGGCAATCCGCACAAACTGGGTGAGCACAGTCGGCGCGAACATCAATGAAGTCGAGAAGCAGATGGCGGAATACGTGGGATGCAAGTATGCCGTTGGTCTGTCCTGCGGTACGGCTGCTCTTCATCTTGCCACGAAGCTTGCCGGGGAGAAATTGTACGGACAGGCGAAGCCGAATCAAGGTACGCTTCAAGGTCATAAGGTCTTTGCTTCTGACTGCACCTTCGACGCAAGCATTAACCCCATCGCTTACGAAGATGGTGAAGCTGTGTTCATCGACACGGAATACGATACCTGGAACATGGATCCGATGGCGCTTGAGAAGGCGTTTGAAATCTACCCGGAGGTACGGCTTGTGGTCGTTGCGCACCTCTACGGCACGCCCGGAAAGATGGAGGAGATCAAGCGTATCTGCGATGCCCACGGTGCCCTGATCGTGGAGGATGCAGCGGAGAGCCTTGGAGCGAAGTACAAGCTGAATGGGCAGTGGGTCGAGACGGGGACATTGGGTCATTATAATTGTGTGTCATTTAATGGTAATAACGTCTTTAAGATGGATGGTGAGGTAAAAGACCGTAATAAGATGCTAAGAATCGCGGCTTAAAACGGTAGTTTCTTGTGCAAAATACACAATAATTCCTCTGTCTTATTCAAAAATGTACAAAACATAGTCGGGGCAGGGTCGAGTGTAGAGTACATACCGCCAGAGCATCATGCTACAAGCCTGTACATTACATTCTGTCTTAAACAGTCGGTCTGGGAAAAATGAAATGTACATACATCTTAAAGGGTTCGGTACACGTTAAAGTTAATAACTGAAAAAACAGTAATGCCTCTTTAAGATAGTTTTATTGGAGTTCGAGCCAATAAGTGTTTCTTAAAGAGTGGAGTATCCATTGAGAATGATGAAACGGAAATTATCAATGTATTTCTCTGACGATTCGAGCCGACAGCAGACTGCCGGTTGGAATGGGTAGAGAAAACGGGAGAAAGAAAATGTATGAGCTGATTTACACAGGACAATTCAAAAAAGAACTGAATTTGATGAAGAAACGCGGCTGCGACATGAGTCTGTTTAAAGAGGTCTCCGAAATGTTGCAATCAGGAATGCCTCTGGGCGAGAAATATTACGTACACAAACTCCACGGGGAGTATGAAGGATGCTGGGAATGCAATATAAAAAATGAGTGGCTTCTGACTTACAAAAAGAGGAAAGCTCATATAGAACTTCAAAGAACAGGGACATATAACGATTTGCATTAACACTCTCTTCTGATTCGAGCTGATGAAAGAATTCATCGGTTGGAATGAGCAGAGAATGATAAACGCTCAGAATACTTTATTTACCACACAGTGACCGGAGTTTGCGAAAAAACGATGAGGGCTACTGTGATAATGGCATGTAATCGACCTACCAGAAAAAGAGTACAGTATTTTAGGTTCTTTATGATATCCCATTAGGAAGAGTCATTCTTAGTTGTTGTGAAGGAAACAGTGGTTCCGTATGAAATCAGTATTTCATCATATAGCAATTATTGCGAGTTCTGAGAAGTCGTTGGATTTTTATCGGCTCCTCGGTTTTCATGAGACATTTCGTATACATAGAAAACACGACACGATTGTTCTAATGGACGGCAATGGGATGCAGTTGGAGATCTTTATAGATCCTAATCATCCTTTACACATTGATAAAGATGAGCCTTACGGCTTGCGTCACTTTGCTTTGAAGGTAGATGGAAAATTAGAGGATGAAATTGAAAGACTGAGAAGTGATTCAACTTTTGATTTGGAAGTAGGCCCTATCATGAATGATTGGACCGGCGTGAGGTTCCTCTTTATCCATGACCCGGATGGATTGAGCATTGAGATACGGGAATAGGAGAATACAACATCGATTATATTTTGAGATTATTAGATATCCCATGGTTTTATTATTTGATAACAACGCTGATATTTATGGGCGTTATGTATGTAAATAAACGATGGGATACGGCGTGCTTATTTGCAATTTGTTTTATGTTGCTCACAGTGACTGTATTAGATCGAGAGATGTCTGAAGACGTCAGAGTTCAATTGATGCCATTCTAGTCATATAGCAAACCGTAGATTTATAAGCAGATAATCTGCAACATCATTGTTTATATACCGATTGGTTTCCTGACAGGAAGACTGTGGCGATGGAAATCAATACTCTTCGGTTTTGGGTTTTCTGTACTGATTGAAGTTCTGCAACTGATAACACATCGGGGTCTGTTTGAGTTTGATGACATCATTCACAATACGATAGGGACTGGTATTAGTTTTCTCATTTGTTTCGCGGTGGAAAAAAGGCGAAATAGAAAGCAGGGTTAATGAATAAATACTTCCATCCTGGTGAGGTTTGGAAAGATAAAAACGGAAATAGAATACAGGCCCATGGTGCATCATTGTTCTATGAAAATGGGACGTACTACTGGTATGGGGAGAATAAGAAAAAGACAGACGGGACCTCGGATATCTGGCATTGGGGCGTTAGGTGTTATTGCTCGGAGGATTTATATAATTGGGATGATATGGGGCTAATCATTCCACCTGATTTGGATGATGTAGATTCCGCGCTTTATCCAAATTCTATGATGGACAGGCCGCATATCGTCCACAACCGTAAAACAGGTGATTATGTTTGTTGGGTCAAAATAATGCATAGGGATGGAAGCCAATCGGCGACTATTCTTGCTGCTCCAAAGATTACTGGCCCATATGAAATCGTTAAAACTCATTTTTATCCGCTAGGGATGAGCGCCGGAGATTTTGATATTCAGATTGATGATGACGGAAGAGCGTATTACTTCTTTGAAAAGGTTCATAGTGAACTAATCTGTGCTGATTTGACTGCCGATTATTTTGATGTAACTGGACGTTATACATCGCATTTTCCGCACCCTGCTCCCCCATATGTGCGCGAAGCTCCCGCAGTGTTTAGGAGAGCAGGAAAGAAATACATTATCACATCGGGTACGACAGGATACTACCCTAATTCGTCCGAGATTGCAGTTTCAGATAGCTGGCACGGGCCTTACAGAGTGTTGGGAGATCCACATGTGAATGATAAGTCGAGAACATCATTTCACTCCCAGATATCATCGGTGTTCAAAGTGCCGGATCGAGACGTATATATCGCTTTAGCGGATCGATGGCTCCCGGAAAAGCAGAACTACAAATACTCAGTTGTAAAAAGAGCCTTCAGATACGCATTTGGGAGCAATAAGCTCTTAAGAAAAGTAGGACAGGCAACAATACGAAAGCTTGAAGGAAATAGCAGATACAATACATCAATCGCAGATTATGTTTGGTTACCGATAGATTTTTCAAGAGAGAAGCCGGTGATTCGATGGAGAGATCGCTGGTCTTTGGAGGAGATAATAGGATGAGAATATATCTTAGACCAATTACAAAAGAAGATGGGGAACAGATAGTGAAGTGGAGGAATGCTCCATCAGTGCGTAGTCATTGCCTGAATAAGGCTCCGATTACGATTGAATCTCATAATGCTTTTTTTGCTGCAAATGTTGAAACCGGCCGTTATAAGCAGTTTATTGTTGAACGGATTGATGAAGATTTCGGCGTGTCGTCCTATCCTATTGCAACTGTGTTTTTAAAGGATATCGATACATATAATAAACGTTGTGAATTGTGCGTTTTTACAAGCGATGATGTTGAGTGGAATATAGAGAGTCAGAGCATAGCCATCAAACTTCTTCTGGACAAGGCATTTAACGAGTATGGTATGCGTAAGGTTTACTCTTACGTTTTCTATAAGTACATAGAAGAAGCAGAAAGACTTCAAAAAGCTGGTTTTTCTTCTGAGGCATTATTAAAAGATGAAGCTTTGGATGAAGAGGGAAATGCGTTAGATATTGTACGTTTTAGTATTTATAAGAATGACCAAAAGCTTTCATATAACTAAGACAGTACATTCAGAAAAGAATAAGGAATTGTAAGATGAATATTTTATTTATAGTGGCGCACCCAGACGATGAAGTATTAGGAGCTGGAGCGACGATACATAAGCTGGTATGCGAGGGGCATAAGGTCGCAATTGCTACACTGGTTAGTTCCGCTGGAGCAAGAGCAAATCTGTCTGATACGCTGAAAAAAGATCAGGCCATGGCGTATGGGATTCTAGGTGTTCACAAGACATATGGGGCAGACTTCCCAAACATCCAAATGAATACGGTGCCTCATCTTGAACTGGTTCAGTTTATCGAATCATGCATTGAAGACTGGAAAGCAGAGAGCATTTATACGCATCATCCCGCTGATACCAATAATGATCATGTAATGACGAGTTATGCAGCACAAGCGGCGAGCAGGTTGTTCCAGAGAAAGCCGGGTGTACCAAGCCTTAAACAGTTCATCTATATGGAAGTGCCAAGCTCAACAGAATGGAGCTTTGATTCTTCTGCAAACCGTTTCTCTCCGAACATGTTTGTGGAAGTAGGTAAAGACGGCGTGGATGTGAAACTTAGAGCCCTTGCCGCCTATACAGGTGTCATGCGTCCATACCCACATCCGAGATCTGAAGAGGCAATAACTGGTCTGGCCACCTATCGAGGCGTTCAAGCGGGATGCAACTACGCAGAAGCATTCGAGTCCGTTTTTTATAGAACTTGAGGAGTAGTGGGATGACACCAAACTTAGCATATCGCTTTACAAAACGTCTCTTCGATATTTGCTCTTCCGGTGTGGCTCTTGTGGTGCTGATTCCTGTGTGGCTGTTGGCGGTAGTTGGTATTGAAATTTCAGATCCTGGTCCAGTGTTTTATTTTGCAAACCGTGTGACTAAAGATAATCGAACCTTTAGGATGTTTAAATTCCGGTCGATGCGGGTTGATAAGAATGCAAATGAGAAGAGCCTGCGGCCTGACCAGGACAGAATTTTCCCATGGGGACGTGTTCTGAGAAAGACCAAAATCGATGAACTTCCGCAGCTCTTGAATGTGTTCCTCGGAGACATGGCTGTAGTTGGTCCAAGGCCAGCAGCGGTTGATCAGATTCCTATCACAAGAGGTGGGGAGAACGCAATTGTGGCGAGCGTAAAAGCAGGGCTTACGAGTCCTGCCGCCCTCTATGATTACCTTTACGGTGATGAAATAGAGGATGAAGAAGAGTACATGGAAAAGGTCGCGCCTACAAGATTGGCTCTTGATCGATATTATATCGGAAAGAAGACGATTGGATACGACATAAAGCTGATCTGGTACACAGTGCTATGCATTTTAGGAACGATTGTGAAGCGGCCACATGTGAGGATACTGGAAGAGATGATAGATGCAGTAGATGGGGATCGTAGAGCCCTGGACGAGGTGAGAAGATGACAATACTGGTAACCGGGGCGAAAGGCATGATCGGCTCCCAATTAGTAAAAGGACTCCTGGATGCTGGGCATGTTGTGATTGGTGTTGATCGTACTGGTGATGAAACCTGCGGGGGCAACTACTATCATTATAAGTGTGATTTGGCAGATAAGGAAAGGCTGACGATAATAGCCAACAGTAATAAAGTTGACCGTTTTATTCATCTTGCTGCCCTTGCTCATACAGCAGGAGAAAATGACCTCTCGTTGGAAAGATACAAGCATATAAACGTTGAATGCACCAAAAATGTGTTTGACGTTGCCGGGGAACGCCCAGTGCTGTTTATCAGTACAGTAGATGTTTTTGGATTTTACGATGGAAAAGAACCATTAAGCGGAGAGAGCCCAATCCACCCTGTAAGTAACTATGGGAAGAGTAAAGCTCTGGCAGAAGAGGAGTGCAAAAAACTTAAGCACTATACAATCTTTCGCTTTAGCCCTGTTTATACCGACGATATTAAGCGCGATATTCAGAAACGGTATTACTTGAAATATCCAAACATAGCTTACCAGGTTGGCAAGGGCACAAATTATGAAGTATTGAATATAAAGTGTGCGGTTGCGGCAATGGTTGAGTGGTGTACTTCAGAACCAAAGAATGACATCGTAATTCTGAAGGATGAGAAGCCTCTCTGGACGCCTGACTATATCGCGTTGGAAAAACAAGCGGGACGAGCTAAAGTTGTTCTTCGTTTTCCAAAATGGATGGTAAACGCCGGTTACGGTGTACTCAAGGGAATCCTTGGTGAGAATGAGAAAACTTATTTGTTGAATAAGGCGGTTCATCCGTTTAGGACGGAGTAAAGATATGCAAGAGGATTATAAAGGAAAACATATATTGATCCTTGAAGGATATGCACGTCAATGTCTCCCATTTATGAAATCATTCAAGAAGATGGGGTGTGAAATAACACTATTATGCGGTTCTAAGTTGGATTTAGGGTATTGGTCACGTTATCCCGATCATAAGATTGTTGGTATTTGTGATCCGGATAGATACGAGGAATCTGAGAAGTATGTATGTAAACTAATCGAAGAAGGGCATTACGATCTTGTCCTGCCTCTTGTGGATTTCTCGGCAAGAATTCTCTCGGAGAATAAAGAAGAACTGTCGAAATATAGCATAATAGCGTCCAACGATAAGGAAGTCTTTGAAGTAGCCCAGGACAAGTTATCGGTAATGAAGATTTGCATGGAAAATGGTATTCCATGCCCAAAGACTATCACAGATGTTTTGACACCAGAAGATGCGAAAGCTCTCCGTTTCCCTATTGTTGTAAAACCGAGAAACGGATGTGGAGCAAAAGGTTTTCATCGTTTTAATTCGTATGAAGAGTTTGAAGACTTTTCTTCAAATATAGATTTGCGCGAGTGGGTGATTCAGGAGTACATAGAACAGACAAATCGGAACATGTCTGTGAGTCTGTTTATAGATAATGATGGGACAGTAAAATCTGAATACACATATGTTAGCAGAAGATGGTTCCCTCTTAAAGGAGGAACAGGAACCCTTAACGAGTTAGTGAACAGGCCAGATGCGGTAGAGATTTGCAAAAGGCTTGCAGAAATAATTGGACTCCGAGGAAATGTTGGGTTTGATCTGATAGATGATCCTGAAGACGACATTCCGAAAATCATTGAGATTAATCCGAGAATACTAGCCTGTGAAAAGATTGGGTTTGTAGCTGGGGTTGATAGGGCAAGAATGACGTTAGAGAAAGAATTTGGTGACGAGGTCGTACCGCGAAGGACGTCTGATAAGCCACTTTATATCAGAATGACGCAAACAGATGTCCTGTGGTTTTTGAAGTCGCCAGATAGGTTTAAAGCTGATCCATCTTGGTTTAGGATCAGGGATACTCATGATCAAACATTTTCGTGGGCGGATCCAATGCCTTGGTTAGCATTTCTTATTAGAGGAATGAAAAAACTTGACCATGAGATGGAGATACGAGGCAAATGATGATAGGGGATAGGTATTAAACAATTAGAGGCGGATTCCCTCTATAACATAAACATAAAGGATACAATTTGGTATGAAGGAATTATATAGGGATGACGGCTATCGCCTGTTGGAATATAATCCATCACTTTTAAAACCACTTTATAAAAATTTTGAACCTATGGGAATGGTCAGACGTATTCGATTTCTTCTTGAATATCTTGGGAGAAATCATTACAGAGTGTTCTATTTAGAAAAGGATGGAGACTTGATTGGACATTGTGTGGTTGCTCCGGGAGGAAGAAGACTAAAGTGTTCAACATCTGACGATATAGTACTTGGCCCATATTACATAAGGAAAGAGGAACGTGGTAGGGGATATAGCGTCAAACTCATAGGAATGGTTCTTGAAAACACAGATTATCGATATGCATTTGACTGGGTGGAGAAGAAGAACATAGCTTCTTGTAAGGCATCTGAAAGGTGTGGCTTTACCAAAATAGGTGAATTAAATGTCAGCCCGTTTTTACGCAAGTTGACTATAGTTGAAGAAGGCGACGACATTATATATAGACAATGCAACTAGAAACATCAAGAGCTTAGCTGTAACCTATGAAGAAAAAACAATATATAAAGGTCTTCGGAATAGAACATGAGGTAATGTCATGCATAACAATGTAATAATAATGGGAAGCCGTGGATATACAAAAAATTATGGTGGATGGGAAACACTCGTTCATGGGATGTTGGATAACTGGAAAGACCCTAACACTAGTTTTTATGTAGTCGAAGTGGCTGATAAAGCTGATGAAGAGAAATACATAGTTCATAATAATGTGCAGTGCATAAGGATCTTCCCAAAGGATACGGGCAAGATGCAAATGCTGAAAATGGAAGTTTCGACGTTAAAAGAACTTCCAAAGATTATTGATCGATATCACATTGATAATCCAATCTTATACGTTCTTGGCATGCGTGTAAGTGCGTACTTCCTTCTAAAAAAAGGGAAACTCAGATCATTGGGGGTCACAATCGTTGCTAATTCGGATGGAGTAGGTTGGAAAAGAGGCAAGTATAGTTTCGCACAAAAAACGTATTCAAATATAAACGCATGGATTGCTCATAATTTTGTCATGGATTATCTTGTCGCCGATGCGAAAGAAATGAAAAGGATTGTTCTTTCTCGGCAACTGCCTTGGCGAAGGAAAGTACCGACTCGTGTAATCTATTATGGCACGAATGAAGCGCCGATACTTCCAGAGAAAATGCCTGAGACGGTTAAAGAATACTTTGATGCTCACGGTATTGTTGAAGATAAGTATTATCTCATCATAAATCGCCTGGTTCCAGAAAACAGTTACGAACTAATTCTAAAGCAGTTTATTGAAAGTAAAACGAACTGTGATTTTGTAATAGTGACTAACCATGAAAAGGAAAAAGCTTTTTATGAAAGATTAAAAGCTGAGATTCCATTTGAACAGGATAAGAGAGTTAAGTTTGTTGGTACAGTATACGATAAGGATATACTTGCGTGGCTTAGGCAAAAAGCAAGAGGTTACATCAATGGTCACACATTGGGCGGAACGAATCCTGGACTTTTGGAGGCACTGGCTACCACAAATGTGAATCTCATAAGAGATTGTCCATTCAGTAGAGAAGGAGCAGCGGATCTGGGTTTCTATTTTGATGAAGAGCACCCGCTGTCAGAAGCAATAGCGAAAACTGATTCCATGTCCTATGAAGAAAGAAAAGCTCTTGGCGATAAAGCAAAAGAGCGGATGAAAGCTTTGTTTAGTTGGGATTATGTTAATTCTCGGTACATTGATCTGTTTGATGAAATAAGTGAAAAGAGGGGAAGTAAAAAATGAATTCTGTCATGATTGTCGGTGCGTCCGGCTTTATTGGTCAGCACCTTACCAGACATTATCTTGAGCAAGGATACGAGGTTACTGCTTTCGTTCCTGACCCGGAAAGAATGGATTCGTTCAAGGAAGAATATGCAAACACATTTATGGCTGTCCCTGCTGTATTTGATGATTTTGATACGATTTCTGAGCGTGTTGAAGTAAGTGAAGTACCCGATGTGTTTTATTACCTCGCATGGGGTGGGTACGGGAAAGCTACCAACGATTACCGTGAACAGATCAAAAATATCAAGCCCGTCTGCGATGCGATTGTGGAAGCTAAGAAGATTGGCGCAAAGAGGTTCCTGTTCTGTAGCTCACTGTCTGAATTCATGATCAAAGAGGGTAGTACTCTGAGCCACGACGAGGGTGGTGTTTGTAATGTTTACGGAAGCGCAAAACATGCGGCCCGCCTGATGGCCCAGGCTGTAGCAAGCCAACAGAATATGCCTTTCATCAGCGTGGCATTTGCTAACACTTTTGGGCCAGGGGATCGTTCTCATAGATCAACGAATTTATTCATCCATCAACTCATTACCGGTCAGGACATTAACCTCACAGAAGGTGTCCATATGTATGACTGGAACTACATTGATGATTGTATCGTTGGTCTGACATTGGCTGGTGAGAAGGGAAAGCCAGACTCGCTCTATTATATCGGGAGTCGCACTCGGCGGCCGCTGAAGGAGATTGTCACAGAACTCAGGGATATTTTAGCGCCTGATGCGAAGATCAACCTCGGGAAATACCATGAGGATTTCTATATGGATTATCCCTGCGTTGACGTGCATCAATTGTATCGAGACACTGGATATTTGGCTAAGACAGAATTCAAAGATGCCGTGATTGCAACGGCAGAGTTTGTTAAGTCATTAAATTGGGAATGAGGAAAAGAACATGCGGAGACTGCTCGAAATAGCTGCAACAAAGATTAAAGGCAGGGAGTACCATATCGATGAGAACCTATCTACGAGGGAACTTCTCGGTGTGTTCTCAGAGCGCACGAGTATGCTTGTTCGTGGCCTATTCCGTGGTTTTCGCATGAAAAAAAGAGGGAAATTTCTCTTCATAGGTAAACGCGTGAAGATAAAAAGCCCGGGAAAGATTTCCATGGGTAATGGAGCTACGATTGCGGATGGTTGTATTATCAACGCAATGTCTAAAGACGGTATCACTATTGGAAAAGAGTTTACACTTGGAGCGAATAGTATCATAGATTGTACAGGATTGATGCGCGAACTTGGTGAGTCTTTAGTGATTGGAAATAATGTCGGAATATCCCCCAATTTCACGGCTTTTGTTCGAGGTAAAGTTTCAATTGGAAATGATACGATCATTGGACCGAATGTAACAATAGTGGCGGAGAATCATATCGCAGATGATGTGAATGTAGCGATACGAAAACAAGGAACCAAACGGGCTGGAGTCTCAATTGGAGATAATTGCTGGATCGGAGCCAAAGTGACTATTCTGGATGGCGTTGAAATTGGTACAGGCGCAATCGTTGCGGCTGGAGCAGTTGTTAATAATAATGTTGATCCATACACTGTAGTTGGCGGCGTACCGGTAAAAGTATTAAAATCCAGAAAGATTTGATGGGTGGACCATAGATGAAGATTATCCTAGCACATTATAAATACTACATACAGGGTGGTCCCGAGAAATACATGTTTAAGTTTATTGAGCTTGCACAATCTCACGGTCATACAGTGATTCCATTTTCAATAAACTACAAGCAGAATCTTCCTTCTGAATATAGTAGGTATTTCGTGAATGCAAGTAATGAAAACAGTACTGGCCGATTTGATGCTTCAAAGCTAAGTTTAATGGCTGCGATGCAGGGTTTAACCAAGATGTTTCACAATAAAGAAGCATATAAACAGATGAAGCATCTGATTCAAGTTGAGAAACCTGATTTGCTATACACTTTGATTCCAGGTGAATTGAGTGCTGATATTTTTAAGGCTGCAAAAGAAGAAAATCTACCGATAGTGTTGAGGCTTTCCGATTTTCGTCTTATCTGTGGTAATAATGTTTTACTTAGAAATCAAAACATATGCGAAGAGTGCATATACGGAAACTACAGATGTATGATTAATCATCGATGCGTGAGGGGGTCAAAAGCGCTCTCAACGCTTCGAATGCTTTCATTGACATATGCAAGGAAACATAAGACATATGCTCCCGTAGATGCTGTTATTACGCCACCAAGGTTTACGGCAGATAAGTTTGTTGAATCCGGATTTTTCCCGTCTGAGAAGATGTATGTGAATCCGACTTTCATCGATTGCTCGACAATTCCGGTAAGCGAGGTTTCCAAAGAATACGTTTTGTGCCTTGGCCGTTTCTCTCCTGAGAAGGGATTTATTTGTGTTATTGAAGCTCTTCAGTATTTAAAGGATATCCCTGTGAAGGTTGCCGTTACAGGAGACAAGGAAAACTGCGACGCTCAACTAAAGGAAGCTATTGAAAAGTATGGATTAGAGGAAAAGGTTCAATTCGTAGGCTTCCTCCAAGGAAAAGCACTAGAAAGAATGACAGCAGAGGCACTTTGTGTAGCGGCTCCCGCCATTTGGTATGAAAATATGCCCAATGTCGTACTTGAAGCTTATTCCTATGGAAAGCCAGTAATTGCTTCGAATCTTGGAAGTCTTGCAGAGATTGTGGAGGATGGAAAGACAGGCCTGCTGTTTGAGCCAAAGAATCCAAAACAGATTGCAGCTTGTATCAGAAAACTATACGAAAATCCTGATTTGTGTACTGAATTAGGCAGAAACGCACGTAAGAAATGCGAAGCTGATTTCAGCCCAGACGCTCATTGGGATAGGTTCATGGAGATATATAACGATATTAAAAGGGCTAAGTCATAAGGAGAAAGGAGATCTCAATGAAGGGTATTATTCTTGCCGGCGGCGCTGGAACACGTCTCTATCCATTAACCATAGTGACCAGTAAACAGTTGCTACCAGTTTATGATAAACCTATGGTGTATTATCCATTATCTACACTGATGCTGTCAGGAATAAGAGATATTCTTCTTATATCTACGCCGCAGGATCTTCCTAATTTTGAAAGGCTTCTCGGAGACGGGAGCCAATTCGGGATTCATTTGTCCTACAAGGTTCAGCCGTCACCAGATGGTCTTGCTCAGGCATTTCTAATTGGTGAGGAGTTCATCGGAAATGAGCCGTGCGCTATGGTTCTGGGAGATAACATTTACTATGGTAATGGCTTCAGTCATATCTTGGAACGGGCAGCCAAGACTGCGGAAGACGGTGAAGCCACGATCTTTGGTTACTACGTTAATGATCCTGAGAGATTTGGCATTGTCGAGTTCGATGAGGATGGTAAGGTGCTCTCTGTTGAGGAAAAACCTCAGCATCCGAAAAGCAATTATTGTATTACAGGACTCTATTTCTATCCAAAGGGTGTTGCGGAAATGGCTAAACAAGTAAAGCCATCTGCCAGGGGTGAATTGGAGATAACAACATTAAATGAATTGTATCTGAAGCAGGACAAGTTAAACGCCCAGCTACTCGGGCGCGGTTTTGCTTGGCTCGATACTGGAACTATGGATAGCCTGGTAGAAGCATCCTCATTTGTCCAGATGATTGAAAAGAGACAAGGAATCAAGATCTCCGTGCTGGAGGAAATCGCTTACCGGCATGAATGGGTTGACAAGGATCAGTTGATTGCTTCTGCTGGGAAATATGGTAAATCTCCTTATGGGGAGTATTTGAAGAAGGTTGCTGACGGTCAGGTCAGAGATATAAGAAGGGAGCCGAAATGAACAGAATAGATACGAAACTTGATGGGGTTTATATTATTGAGCCTAAAGTATTTGGCGATCATCGAGGTTATTTCATGGAAACATGGTCCGTGAAGAATTTTGAGGAAATCGGTATTTCCACTCACTTTGTTCAGGATAACCAGAGTTTTACACAGAAAAAAGGAACACTTCGGGGCATCCATTTCCAACAAAATCCAATGGCACAGGCAAAGCTGGTGAGGGTTCTTTCTGGTGCTGTTATGGATTACGCTGTTGATTTGAGAAAAGGGTCTCCCACTTATCGTCAGTGGGTTGGTGTGGAGCTGTCTGCGGAGAATAAGAAACAGTTTTATATTCCGCAGGGATTTGGTCATGCATTTATCACCTTGACTGATGATGTGACTTTTGTGTATCGTTGTGACAACTTGTACAGCGCAAAAGATGACAGAGGAATTAGATACGATGATCCCACCATCGGGATTGATTGGGGAACTGACAGTCCGATTCTTTCTGAGAAAGACAGCAAATCCCCTTGGCTGGATGATAGCGATTGTAATTTTACATATTAGACACATGTCACCTGAAATCTATACAAAATGGTATTTTTTCTGCGAATGGCTTTTCCGGATATCCGGGGTAGGGGATAGTGAATAATGACCATATATTATGTTCTGTTTTTCAGTGCACTTGGATTAAGCATAATAAGACATACGCGCATTCGAGTTTCTGCTCCAATATTGATAAAGAGAAGCGAAAGACGTAACATTGACCAGGATAGCATTTATTTGTTTTTGATTTTCGCTTTTATGACAGTAATAATTGGATTTCGTGACATTTCAGTTGGAGAAGATACGAGTAGGTATGTATCAGACTTTTACAATGTACAGCAATATGGACTGAGCAATCGTTCGGTATATACCGAGATCGTCAATACCCTGCTTAAGTGGATATGCGGAGAAATCTCAAATGATCCAAGATTATATCTTGTAGTGCATGCTATTATTGTTTGCGTGTTATTCGCTTTGTTTATAAAAAACAACTCTGAAGACGTATATCTAAGCACTATCATCTTTATTGGAATGTTCTTTGTGCCTGCCATGAATCTAATGCGGCAATGGCTCGCCATGGCGATCGGAGTTACGTCATTTACATATTATCAAAGAAATGACAATAAAAAAGCCATAATCTTTTTGATTCTTTCTGTGCTATGTCATACTACTGCAATTGTGTTAATAATTATTCCGCTTGTGGAAAGAATCAAGAAGAAGCAATATATTATATATCCTGTCATTGCCCTTTCGGTAATAATGATTGTATTTAGAGTACGATTGTTTTCTGTGGCAGCGCGCTTTGTTTCGCGATATGATAGTTATCTTACTAGCAGGTATTTTATGAATGAAGGATTATTCAACATAAAAAACCTCATCTTTTTAATCATTATAATTGGAATAGCGTACATTCTTCTGTTTCGTAAAGAAAAAATAGCGAATGAAAAGGAGTATAACGATCTCTATACATATGAAATACTAATGATTTTAGCATTGGCGTTTTCACTATGTGGAACTACATATGCCATGTTTCATCGTGTTGTATATTATTTTAGCGTTTTCTTGGTTATTATATTACCGAGCATTACAAAAAGAATGGCTTCTGTGAAAATAGTAAGATTGTTAGTAATCGTTGCAATGTTCCTAATGCTATATAGAAGTGGCGTTTCTGATAACAACGGTATATCAAACTATCTATTTTTCTGGGAATAACAAAGTGGGAGGAAGAAATAATGACAATCATAGTAACCGGTGGTGCCGGATTTATTGGCTCAAATTTCATATTTCATATGCTGGAGGCATACCCAGACTACAGGATTGTCTGCCTTGATAAACTGACCTATGCCGGTAATCTGTCCACGCTTAAAACTGTAATTGATAAACCCACTTTTCGTTTCGTCAAGCTGGATATTTGCGACCGGGAAGGCGTCTATACGCTCTTTGAAGAGGAGAAACCAGACATTGTTGTAAACTTCGCTGCGGAGAGCCATGTGGATCGCTCTATTGAAGATCCGTCCATCTTCCTTCAGACTAATATTATTGGCACAAGTGTGTTGATGGATGCCTGTCGGAAGTATGGGATTACACGATATCATCAGGTGAGTACGGACGAAGTCTATGGTGATCTCCCACTTGATCGCCCCGATCTGTTCTTCACGGAAGAGACGCCTATTCACACCTCTTCTCCATATAGCAGTTCAAAAGCAGGAGCTGATCTTTTGGTCATGGCGTATAATCGTACCTTTGGACTTCCGGTAACGATTAGTCGCTGTTCCAATAATTATGGTCCCTATCATTTCCCAGAGAAGCTGATTCCATTGATAATTGCAAACTGTCTGAATGATAAGCCCCTGCCTGTTTATGGCGAAGGCTTGAACGTGCGTGACTGGCTGTATGTTGAGGATCATTGCAAGGCTATTGACCTGATAATACATAAAGGCAGAATCGGTGAAGTCTATAACATCGGTGGTCACAATGAGATGCGTAATATTGATATAGTGAGAATGATTTGCAAGGAACTTGATAAGCCAGAAAGCCTTATCACTCATGTGACAGACCGCAAAGGTCATGATATGCGCTACGCAATCGACCCGACAAAGATACACGAAGAGTTGGGCTGGTTGCCGGAAACAAAATTCGAGGATGGTATCAAAAAGACCATCCGCTGGTATCTCGAAAACCGACCCTGGTGGGAGGAAATTATTGCCGGAGAATATCAGAATTACTACGAGAAAATGTATGGAAATAGGTGACGGAGGAAAGTATGAAATTTAAGAGGCTTGTTAAGAAGACTGCTGCATATATTGTTGATCCTGACTATAGATTCTATGCGAATGCGCTTCTGGGTTTTCACAATGGAATGTCAGATGAAGAATATTTAAAGCGCATGTATAAAGCCAAAATTGGGAAAGAACTAAATCTAGAGAACCCAAGAACGTTTAATGAAAAACTGCAATGGTTGAAACTTCATAATAGAAATCCACTGTATTCAACCATGGTCGATAAATACGAAGCAAAAAAATATATTGCAGATCTGATCGGTGAAGAATACGTTGTCCCGGCTCTGGGAATATGGGATCATTTTAATGAGATTAACTTCGATAAATTGCCTAATCAATTCGTTTTAAAGACGACGCATGACAGTGGAAGCGTTGTAGTATGCAAAGATAAAAAGTCTTTTAATAAAGAAGCTGCAAAGAAAAAACTGGAGAAGAGTCTCAAGAAAAACTTCTATTATTTTGGACGTGAATGGCCGTATAAGGATGTTAAACCAAGAATACTTGCCGAGGTATATTTACATGATGATTTGACGAATGAATTACGTGATTACAAGTTTTTCGCATTTGATGGGGTTGCTAAGGCCTTATATATTACAACAGGCAGAGAAATAGACAGACGTACTGATTTTTTTGATATGGATTTCCATCATCTAGATATCCAGGATGATTTGAATGCAACAGTACCGCCTCAAAAGCCAGAGACTTTTGAGAAGATGCGGGAAATAGCGGAAAAAATCTCAAAGGGTATTCCAGAAATACGAGTTGATTTTTATGAAGTAAACAGCAGAGCATATGTAGGGGAATTGACACTGTTCTATTTAAGTGGTCTGGTTCCCTTTAAACCAGAAGAATGGGATGAGACTTTTGGTTCATGGATAAAACTTCCAGAAGAAGCTGGGGGGGGGTACTTATTAATCGATGATGGCTTTGTTTTACACATTTCAATTATCCGAGATATACAGGAAAATATAAGAGATTATAAATTTCATTGCTTCAATGGTAGAGTAAAATTGTTATATGTAACTAGTGATCGTGGCAGTTCAGGCGGTATGAAAGCCGATTATTTTGATCGGGATTTCAACAAGGTTGATTTAAGATGGGAGTTTGACAATTCTCCTTATGATATTAAAAAACCTGAACAGTATGAAAAGATGATACAGATCGCTGAGCTGATCTCTAAAGATATTCCTGTGTTGAGAGTTGATTTTTATTTAGTTAACAATCAGGTTTACGTCGGCGAGCTCACATTTTTTGATGGGAGTGGATTTAGTGCTTTGGATGATAAATGGGACAAGATTCTTGGGGACTGTATAGATCTGTCTTTGGAAGAACCGAATGATTAAAGAATCCTGACCTCCTGCGATTTGTCCAAATAATCTGTGTAAGATAACACTTTGTAATAGGCGATTAGAATTATCAGAGGCGCATTTTCGTTATTGATATTGGATCATATAATCAATCGAAATCCAAGTGCATCATAGAAATAAAGCACAATGCAAGACTAATCCGAGCAAGTATTGAGGTAAGGTAATGCGAAAAAGGCGTTTATTATATAATACGATTTCTTCAGTTGTCTTTCAGATGACGGCGATAATATGTGGGTTTATCCTGCCAAGGCTGATTCTCATATATTATGGATCAGAAGTAAATGGACTTGTTAATTCGATTACACAGTTTATTAAGTTTATTTCTTTTTTAGAATTAGGTGTTGGAGCTGTTGTTCAATCAGCTTTATACAAACCTCTTGCAGATAAAGACAACAATGCAATAAGTGGTGTAGTTGTATCTGCCCAGCGATTCTTTAGCATGTTGGCTAAAATCATGTTGGGCTACGTTATCGTACTCATTGCCATTTATCCTTTCATTGCAAATCAAGATTTTGGCTGGATATATACAAGTACATTAATAATTGCGATTTCTATTAGTTCTTTTGCTCAATACTATTTCGGAATAGTAAATTTACTTCTTCTGACCGCCGACCAAAAAGGATATATCCAGTATCTGATTCATACTGGGACGCTTATCTTGAACACTGTGGCGTGTGTTATCCTAATGCGTATGGGTCAGGGAATACATGTTGTAAAGCTGACTACTTCGCTTATTTTTCTTCTGCGTCCGTTCCTGATGAAGCTGTATGTCGATCGGCATTATAATATCAATCGTCATATCACATATACCGAGGAACCAATTAAGCAAAAATGGAATGGTGTAGCTCAGCATGTTTCTGCAATAGTTTTAGATAACACTGATACTGTTGTACTCACCCTGTTTTCCACATTGACAAATGTATCAATTTACTCTGTTTATCACCTGATAGTCTATGGTGTTAAGAATATTTTTAGTATCATAACCAATGGAGTGCAGTCACTGCTTGGTGAGTTGTGGGCGAAACAAGAATTGGTGGAGTTGAAGTCATTCCTTGGCTGGACAGAATGGACAATACATACAGGAGTAACTTATGCTTTCGGTTGCACATTAGTACTAATTTGCCCATTTGTTTCGGTTTATACTAAAGGGATAGACGATGCTAATTATATTGTTCCTCTGTTTGCAGGAGTTATCACTATTGCAAATGCTGTGCATGGACTAAGAATGCCATATATCTCAATGATATTTGCAGGAGACAAGTATAAAGAAACACAAAACAATTTTATAATTTCAGCTGCTATTAATCTGGTGGTTTCTATTGTTACTGTAACAATGTGGGGTCTTGTTGGCGTCGCTATCGGTACCCTGGTTGCTATGGCTTATCAGACAGTTTGGATGGCATGGTATGTTTCTAGAAATTTGGTAAAATGGCCGTTTAAGAATTTTATCAAACAATTATGTGTAGATATTTTTACTTGGATTCTTGGATACTTTGCAAGTTGCTGGATTGTTTTAGAAGATACGACATATTCTTCATGGATAATAATGGCGATTAAAGTCGTTGCGATATGGCTGGCTATTATTATCGTTATTAATATAGTTTTTTATCCGGTCTATATGAAACGCCTGATAAAAAAGGTTAATCATAAAAGTGGTATTTAATTTGAGCTTAAGTAAGCGTCAAAGCTAACCGCGTATAAAAGGCCGCCATCTCAGCTGCTGCTCAGCGAGATGGCGGTCAATTATTTTTACGGCATATAGCATTCTTGCGGAGCATTTGCGGGAAGCAGCTTTTCAGCCCATGCGGCATCAGTTTCGCTCAGTTGCGGCGCGTTTTGCAGAACCCATAGCAGATAACGGTACGGATCAAGGCCATTCTCCTTCGCCGTTTCAATCAGGCTGTAGATTACGCTGCTAGCCTGTGCGCCACCGGTTGTATTGGCAAACAGCCAGTTGAATACGCCGCCCTCCGACGGACACTTTGACCGCACAGGTCAGACAGCTTGACCGCTGAAATCATACACTCTCGCCGCCGGTCAGACACCCCCTGTATAATGGAATTGCATCGAAAGATGTAATCTAACAACAGGAGGAAAACACGATGACCAACTACAAAGAGATCATCAGACTTCATAGTCTGGGTCTCAACAAAACGCGCATCGCCGAGAGCTGTGGCTGCGCCCGGAGCACCGTCATCACGGCATTGCACAAGGCTGAAGAAAACGGCCTCTCGTGGAATGCGGTGAAGAACCTTAGCTCTGAGGAAGTGACCCGTAAGCTGTACCCTGCCACATCTATGGGGCAGCGGTACAGTATGCCGGACTACGAGTGGGTCCACAAGGAAATGCAGAAGAGCGGCGTCACGCTCAGCCTGCTGTGGGTGGAGTATTGCGAACGGTGCCGCCAAAACGGTGAGTTCCCCTACAAGTCCACGCAGTTCAACAAGTACTACGCCGACTATGTTCACAAAACGAAAGCGACCATGCACCTGGAGCACAAGCCCAGTGAGAACCTCCAGGTGGACTGGGCCGGTCAGACCGCTGGGATTACGGACACGGACACCGGCGAGCGCCTGCCCGCCTATCTCTTTGTAGCAGTGCTTCCGTACAGCGGTTACGCCTATACGGAAGCGTTCCTCGACATGAAGCAGGAAGCATGGATCACAGCTCATGTTCATGCCTACAACTATTTCGGTGGAGTCACCCGAATCCTGACCCCGGACAATCTCAAGACCGGCGTCATCAAGAATACCCGCACGGAGACCGTCCTGAACAAATCCTACCAGGAAATGGCGGAGCATTACGGCACCGCAATTATCCCCACCCGTCCACGGACACCGAAGGACAAAGCGTTCGTGGAGGGCTCCGTTGGCGTTGTCTCCACCTGGATCCTTGCTGCGTTGCGGAACCGTCAGTTTCTCTCCTTGGATGAACTGAATCGTGCAATCTGGGAAAAGCTGGCTGACTTCAATCACAAGCCGTTTCAGAAGAAAGATGGCAGCAGAGCCTCTGACTTTGAGGAAGAAAAGCTGTTCCTTCTGCCGCTACCGCTAAATCCGTTTGAGCTGACAGAATGGAAAACGGCCACGGTGCAATATAACTACCACATTTCAGTGGATCGCATGAACTATTCGGTCCCATACGAATACATCAAACAGAAAGTGGATGTACGACTCACCAGCTCCGCTGTAGAAATCTATTTCTGCGGTACCAGAGTGGCCTCCCACCTTCGGCTGTATGGCCGCCCCAATCAGTACAGTACGCTTGAGGAGCATATGCCTCCGGAGCACACCGCTTACATCCAATGGAACAGTGAACGGTTTCTTCGCTGGGCGTCCTCTATTGGCGAAAATACTGCCGCTGTTGTGCGAGTATTCCTTACTGCTCACAAGGTAGAGCAGCAGGGTTACAAATCCTGCATGGCCCTCCTAAAGCTGCCTGACCACTATTCTGTGGTCCGCTTGGAGGACGCCTGTCGAAAAGCTCTGACCTTCACCCCTTCTCCTAGCTTGAAAAGTGTACAGGCTATTCTGAAGTCTGAGCAGGACCTGCTTCAGACGGAAGATGTGGATCCAGAACCTGTGCCTCAGAAGGCCAACAGGTTTACCCGTGGTGCTGAGTACTACAGAAGGGGGAAGAAATAATGTTCAGTAACGAAACGATTCGTAAGCTCAGAGAGATCCACATGGGCGTCATGGCAGAGCAGCTTTCTGCCCAGCTGGAAGACCCGCAGTTCCGGAATGTACCCTTCGAGGATCGGCTCGCCATGCTGGTGGATGCCGAATGGAGTGCGCGGAAAAGCAACCGGCTCACTGGCCTGATCAAGAAGGCCAGCTATGCAGATACACAGGCCAGCGTGGAGAATATCGAGTATATTGCCGAACGGCATCTGGACCGGGAGCAGATCCTCCGCTTGGCATCCTGTTCGTACATTCAGGAGGCACGAAATGTGATCATCCTGGGCGCTACCGGTGCTGGAAAGACATTCCTGGCCTGTTCCCTGGGTGTGGCGGCCAACCGGAACTTCTACGCCGCTCGGTATCTCCGGCTGCCGGATCTTCTGGTGGAGATCGCTGTAGCCCGGAGGGATGGGACCTATCGGGAATATATGAAGCAGCTGAAAAAGGTGAAGCTGCTCATTCTGGACGAGTGGTTGCTGTACCCGCTGAAGGAGGCAGAAGCCCGGGATGTACTGGAGCTGGTGGAAGCTCGGAACAAAGTGGCGTCCACCATCTTCTGCTCCCAGTATGACACCAGTGAGTGGCATGAAAATCTGTATGATCCAACTCTGGCGGACGCGATTTGCGACCGGATCATCTACAACGCGTACACAGTTCAGATCGAGGGCGAGTCAATGCGCAAGCGCATGGGTATGACAGAGTAATTTCCCCGGCGGCTGGGTGCACCATGTGCCCGGCCGCTGTGCACCATTTGGGCGGTGTCCGTGGACCGACGTGGTGGTGCATGCACCACGGCCTCGGTGTAGGACCAGCGGAAAGGGTGTCCGTTTTCAGCGGTCAGGGTGTCGGACGGCTAACGGTTAGGGTGTAGTTTTCGGTCGGCATATTCAGCCAGTTCTTCCTGCCCATCACAAATGGCTTAATGCCGCGCTCGGCACGGTTGTTGCTCAGCTCCAGACGGCCATCCTCCAGATACCTCGTCAGATACGGCCACTGCTCCAACAGATAGTGAATGGCCTTTCCCAACGCAGACTTCGGCGCGGTTCTTGCCTGCATCTCATTTGCCCATGACAACAGCGCGTCTAAAGCAGGGCTCTCCTGTTCCAGCCGCTTTTCATATCGTTCCTCCGGCATCAGCTCCGCAAATTCCTGCTCCAGCTTGAAAAGCTGTGAGCAATACCATTCGCCCATGGCCGCAGGAGAATCCTTCCGTCTCTCTTGCGGCAGGGTGCTCAGTGCCTCGTCAAATTTTCGCCTTGCATGTGCCCAACACCCTACCACACGAATGCTACCCGGCAGTTTGCGGTATCCCTGGTAGCCATCTGCGTGCAGCCAGCCCGAGAAGCCTTGCAGGAAATGCTCGGCGTGCTCCGCTTTTCTGGTGGGCTGGTACTCATACAGCACAATGGCCTGTTTTGCGCAGCCGCTGGTACGATACAGCCACATGTAGGACTTGCTGGTGGAGGAACGTCCTGGCTCTTTCAGCACCTGCAAGGTCGTCTCATCCGCGTGCAGCACCGGCTCCCTGCAGAGATGTTCATGCAGCGTATCGTAGATTGGCCGCAGCCATTTCTCCGAGACGTTCAGCAGCCAGTTGGCCATGGTCTGCCGGGACAGCTTCAGTCCCTGACGATTAAATTCCTGTTCCAGCCGGTACAGCGGCGAGTGCATGACAAACTTCTGCGCTGCCAGATACGCCACTGCCTCCGCGGAGGCAAAGCTGCCGGGCAGCAGCGCAGGCTCCTTCGCCGCCTTCACAATGTTGGCCTCACCGGTCTCCTGCTCACAGTTCTTGCAGGCGTAGGTGTAGTATACGTCCTCGCGTACCCAGAACTTTGCCGGCTTCATCTGCAGTGTTCTGCGAACCTCTTTGCCGATTTCAACCATCTGGCTGCCGCAAGCAGAGCAGATCCGTTCATTCTCCGGCAGACGGTGCTCCACTACCTCGGTGCGAGTCCCCTCCGGAACAACATCCAGCACATTGCCAGACTGCCGTTTGCGCTCGTGTGCCTTCACAGCGATCTGTTTCTCTGTGGCGGCTTTGGTGCCGAAAGCATAGGCTTCCAACTCGTTGTAGGTCAGGCTCAGCTGGTCCATGACCATCTGCTCCGCCTGTTCCGAGGAACGGCCGAACAGCTTTTTCTTGGACAACTTCAGCTGCTCCAGCAGCCATTCGTTTTGCAGCGTAAGGCTGGTAATGATCTGCGCCTGCTCCTGTTCGCGGGCAGCAAACTTTGCTTCCAGCTTTGCGTTCCGTGCTTTTTCCAGCTGGAGCTGCTCATATTCCGCACGGGAAATGGTGACCATTTCTTCTGTGTTGCTTGTCCGCATTTCTCTGTTTTCCATGCAAACATTATACCACAGAACACGGCAAAAAGCCAGTGTTTTCAATGGTTTCCACCCATTTTCCCTGCTTAGACAGCGGTCAATCCCGTTACCGGGCGGTGGGCTTTCGGCTGCTCAATTTTTAGACCTTCCATGAGCCAGCGGTACTGCTGCGGCGTTAGCACCTTTACCTCGGATTCAGAGCGCGGCCACTGGTATGCGCCCTGTTCCAGTCGCTTGTACAGCAGGATGAAGCCGTCCTTTTCCCACTACAAGCCCTTAATACGGTCTCGCCGCCGCCCGCAGAACAAAAATAATGTGTTGGTAAATGGATCCAGTTCAAACTGCTGCTGGACGAGGCGCGCCAGGCCATCTATGCCTTTACGCAGATCTGTGTAGCCACAGGCAATGTAGACTTTATCTGCGCCGGTGAAATCGTTCAGCATAGGCCGGAGTGTATCTATGTAAACCATGAGGTGGAGATGTCCGCTCCGGAAAGAAGGATCTATGACCAGTTAGACTTCCCGCAGTTCGGATCACCCTGGAGAAGGGTCACCTTACCAATTGGAATATACGGTCGCCAGAGCCAAAGGACGGGTCTTGACTGAATCTCACTAAATAATGTCAGCAGCTTCGACTCCACCTTGGCTCCACTCTCTTTTCTGCAATACCGAACGTGACAAACGCACATCCGCTCCTTCCAATAATATTATACAGCGGTAACACGATTCTCACCTTATTCGCCTTTTGGTATTCATGAAGGAGCTTTTGATCGAGTTTAACATTTAACAACACAACAAAAAAACTGCCCGCGTAGGCGGCAGCAGCATCCTTGATTCTTGTCTTGGGTGCTTCTGTCCTCTACACGGGCAGATACTTTTTCGTATGTACTTTATGCTACGGTCAGCCAGCAGTCGGTGATGAATTCGGCCATTTCCACGGGCATGGAAGCCACATACTGCTTCCCGTCCAGCACCGGGAACAGGTCATCTCGCATGAACTCGATTGTACGTTCCAGCAGTTTCTCTCCCGGCTGTGCCTTCCACTCTGTCGCTGAGATTGTGTCTGCCGCCCTCGCGTCATCGATCAGCGCCGCCAAAGCATCCCGGTCGATTCCGCTCCACTGTTCCGCTGCCAGCCGTCTCCCTTTGACCGTGCCGCCGCGAAGATCCCTCATCTCCGGGCTGACGATCCGGCTCAGTTCCTCCGGCACGACCTCGACCTTCATGGTCTGAAGGTATGCCTTGATCAGAGCAGCCACAGTCAGATCCGTGATTGCAAACCCGTACTCATCTGCGTGAACGTCACGCAGGATACCTGTGTTCATCTCCATGTACAAAACCTCCCCCGATGTATGTCTGCAACATTTCCTGTGTTCCTTGTCCCACAAGTTACCTCAGAGTTTCGTACATTGCAAGATTCTCTTGAATCCAGAAGATGGTCATGGTCAGTAAATCCGGTCATCGTCTTTTTATCTGTAGTATTCCGCGTACCACTCGGCGAAAGCGCGGAGTCCTTCACGGATGCCGATCTTCGGTGTGAAGCCGTAGTCTCGCTCCAGTGCCTCGGAATCCGCGTAGGTCACAGGCACGTCCCCGGCCTGCATGCCTACCAGTTCCCGGTGGCCTTCAAAGTCGTAGTCTGCCGGGAGGACTCCCGCTCTGACCAGTTCCTCCTGCAAAGTGCTGATGTAGTCGAGAAGGTTCTCCGGCTGACCGCCGCCGATGTTATACACCGCATAAGGCGGGATCGGCAGGCCGTCCTCTCCGTTCTTTTTCTCCGGCGCTCCCTGCATCACACGGTACACGCCCTCGACGATATCGTCAATGTAGGTGAAGTCCCGGCGCATATCGCCGTAGTTGAAGATCTGAATGGTCTTTCCCGCTACCAGCTTTTGTGTGGCGGAGTAATAGAACATATCCGGACGGCCGGCAGGACCGTAAACCGTGAAGAAACGGAGACCCGTGGACGGGATATTGTAGAGCTTGGCATAGGCATGCGCCAGCAGCTCATCGCTCTTCTTCGTCGCGGCGTAAAGGCTCACGGGGTTATCCACTTTGTCCTCTGTGCTGAACGGCACCTTCTTGTTTCCGCCGTAGACGGAGGAGCTGGATGCGTAGACCAGGTGCTCCACAGGGTTGTGGCGGCAGGCTTCCAGCAGATTGTAGAATCCGATGATGTTGGATTCTATATACACATCCGGATGGTCGATGGAGTAACGGACTCCCGCCTGCGCCGCCAGGTTCACCACGATATCAAAGTGATAGGTGGCGAAGAGGTTATCGACCAGCGCCTTGTCCCCGATGGAACCGCGGACAAAGATGTGTTTGACCGGGCTGCTTTCCGCTGCCTTCTCCACAAGGCTCAGGCGGTACTCCTTCAGCGCCGGGTCGTAGTAGTCATTCATGTTGTCGAGGCTGACCACTGTGCCGCCGCTCATCTCTTTAAGCAGGCGGATCACAAGGTTGGCCCCGATGAATCCCGGCGATCCGGTCACCAGGATTGTCTTCCCATTTATATCTATCTTCTGCATTTAATCCCTCCGGAACAGGTCACGGGTGTAGACTTTTTCTGCCACATCGCCCAGCACATCCTGATCGAAACGGTTAGCCAGGATGACGTCGCTCTCCGCCTTGAACTTCTCCAGATCGTTCACCACAAGGCTGCGGAAGAACTCGCTGCCATCTTCCAGCGTCGGCTCATAGATGATGATCGGGATGCCCTTTGCCTTGATGCGCTTCATGACGCCTTGGATAGCGGAAGCACGGAAGTTGTCGCTGTTGCTCTTCATGGTCAGGCGGTACACGCCCACTGTCTTCGGGTTCTTCGCAATGATCTGGTCAGCGATGAAGTCTTTCCTCACCGTGTTGCTCTTTACCACAGCCTCGATCATGGTCTGCGGCACATCCTTGTAATTGGCAAGGAGCTGCTTGGTGTCTTTTGGCAGGCAGTATCCGCCGTAGCCGAAGGACGGATTGTTGTAGTGGCCGCCGATACGCGGGTCCATGCACACGCCGTCGATGATCATCTGTGTGTCTAAGCCCTTGGTCTGAGCGTAGGTGTCCAGCTCGTTAAAGTAGCTGACGCGGACGGCAAGGTAGGTATTGGCGAACAGCTTGATCGCCTCAGCCTCGGTCAGATGGGCAAGCAGTACAGGGATATTCTGCGGAGCCTGTCCTGCCCTCTGCTCCTCCACTCTCGCGCCTTCCAGAAGAAGATCTGCAAACATCTGCCCCTGCTCCTTCTGGTCATCATCGCAGCCGACAACGATGCGGCTCGGATGCAGGTTATCATACAACGCCTTTGATTCACGCAGGAACTCCGGGCTGAAGATGATGTTCCTGATGCCATACTTAGCTCTGACGGATTCGGTATAGCCCACTGGGATCGTGGACTTTATGACCATGAGGACATCCGGATTGACCTTCAGCGTCCACTCGATGGCATCCTCAACGGCACTGGTATCGAAAAACTGACCCACATCATCATAGTTGGTCGGTGTGGCGATAATGACCAGCTCGGCGCTCTTGTATGCCGCTTCCTTATCCGTCGTCGTGTGGAGGTTCAGCTTCCTGCTGCCCTCCCGTGCTTCTTTAAAGAACCGCTCGATTTCATCGTCCTGGATCGGGCTGATGAACTGGTTCAGCTTCTCTGCCTTTGCTTCTGTGGTGGTAATGGCTGTGACTTCGTGCTTCTGGGCGAGCAGGACGGCAAGGCTAAGTCCGACGTATCCTACTCCTGCAACTGTGATCTTCATGTACTTTATTCTCCTTTATCGTTAATCTCTTCTGAACAGGTCTCTTGTGTATACTTTCTCTTCCACATCATCCAGCACCGTATCGTAGCGGTTGGCAATGATGCATCCGCACATCTTCTTGAACTTCTTCAGATCGTTGACCACAACGGAACCGAAGAATGTGCTGCCGTCCTCCAGCGTCGGCTCGTAGATCACCACGGTCGCGCCCTTGGCTTTGATCCGCTTCATGACGCCCTGAATAGATGACTGGCGGAAGTTGTCGGAATTCGACTTCATGGTAAGGCGGTAAACGCCGACCACAATATCCTTCTGCTGGCTTTCCCTCGCTGCCGAGTATGCTTCGCTGTTGCCGTATGTCCCGGCGATCTCCAGAACGCGGTCTGCGATGAAGTCCTTCCTGGTGCGGTTCGATTCCACAATTGCTTCGATTAGGTTCTCCGGCACGTCCTGGTAATTTGCCAGAAGCTGTTTCGTATCCTTCGGCAGGCAGTATCCACCGTATCCGAAGGACGGATTGTTGTAATAGTCTCCCACACGGGGATCGAGGCAAACACCCTGGATGATCGGCGCTGTCTTCAGATGCTTGACCTCGGCATAGGTGTCCAGTTCATTGAAGTAGCTGACACGCAGGGCAAGGTAGGTGTTTACAAACAGCTTTGTTGCCTCCGCTTCCGTGGTCTCCATGAACAGCACAGGGATGCTTGTCTTGATCGCACCCTGCTGAAGGAGCGCCGCGAATTCCTCGGCATATGTTTGATTTGCCTCATCCGCCCCTACGATGATCCGGCTCGGATACAGGTTGTCGTAGAGCGCCTTGGATTCACGCAGGAACTCCGGGCTGAATATGATGTTATCCATGCCCATCTTCTCCCGGACGTGGACAGTGTATCCGACCGGGATCGTGGACTTGATGACGATGGTCGGCTTGACCTCCCGGTCTGCCGTAGTTTCCTTGATGATTCCCAGCACAGTTTCCACTGCGGAACAGTCAAAGAAGTTTGTCTTCGGATCATAGTTGGTCGGAGCCGCGATGATGATGAAGTCGGCAGCGGAATATGCAGCCGCCGCGTCTGTGGTCGCCGTCAGGCTCAGCCCCCGCTCCTCATGCTCCGCCATATACTTCTCGATGTACTCGTCCTGGATCGGACTCTTCCAGGCATTGATCTTATCGACCTTCGCCTCCACGATATCCACAGCGGTCACATCGTTGTGCTGGGACAGCAGGACCGCAAGGGAAAGGCCAACGTAGCCAGTGCCGGCCACAGCAATCTTCTTCCGCTCGACAGGCTTAATTTCAGCTTCATCATCCACAATGACATCGGTCGGCTTGAAATCAAGCACGGCACACAAGGAAAGAAGCTGGTCCACGGACGGGCTGTAGTCCTGCGTCTCAAGCCGTGACAGAATGGAACGGTTTATGTTCGCTCTCTTCGATAACTCGGTCTGGGAGAGTTTCAGTACCTTTCTCCTGCTGACCACGATCTCCGAGAGGAGTTTCAGTGATAGATGCTTCATATAGGATTCCTCCTGGTTTTCTGTTGCTGATAGCGTCAGTGTATTTTCGTCAGCAACATATATATGATAACAGGAGGAAGTGAGAATTGCAAGAAAAATGTTGTCAGATTGGTGATTTAATGTTGGTTACAGGTGTTCTAATATGCCGCTTTTGACGCTGATAGCGTCAGCGTTTTTCATTACTCTGCCGTTAACAGCAACAAAAAGCCCACTAAGCCATTTCCGAAGTATCCCGGTAGTTGCTTAGTGGGCTTGTGGTTCAGTTTGTGTTTCTACTTTGCCAGTTTTGCTCCTTCCATCTCCGCTCTGCGCCTATTCCTTTCCTGTCCGAACTTGCGGAACCTCTCAAGCTGCTCCGGAGTCGATTCCGGGCATTCATCGTCGATCATGATCGGCATCTTCTCGGACTCTTCCAACTGCCGTATCTGTTCTTCTGTAAGCCGGGTTTCTGGTGTGAGATAGAACTCCTCCATCGTTTCCGGATCGAACCGTTCCAGCCTTACCAGCTTAAGGTCGATCTTCCCTTCCTCGCAAACGCGCATCATCGCCTGGAACTGCGGACGCTTGGCTGCGCTCGTCCCCGTGATGCCCTCATCGGCGAAGATGCCTGCCATCTCCCATTCGGGGTTCGCACCGATCAGTTCGGTGTAGTGTTTGACCTGCCCTTCGAAGCTGGTCTTCTGGTCCTCCGTATCCGTGGATACCCGGCAGTAGGCGGCCACACGGAGTTTCCCGGTCTGTTCTTTGTTCGTTTTCCGTATCGACTCCAGGATGATCTTCTGAACTTCCATGTTGTACTCCTTTCCGCGCCGATGCACCTTATCCTCCGGCGCTGTACCATACACAGCCTTCTGCGTCTCGTAGCTTGTATACTGCTCATTGGAGTTGGTCGAGACGCGGCAGTAAAGCGCCGTACATAGCAAGTCAATACTGGATGGTTTTTCACTTATTTTTTCGGGTATCGGTATCCATGAAATGTCACAGGGTAAAAAGAAAAGACGCACCGGGGAAAAGCTCCTCAGCGCGTCCTGTGACAGTTGTTATTTAAGTTGGTCAGTCGTCCAGCAGGTCCTTCATCATCTCATCCACAGAGGAATATGCCTTTGACGGCAGGATTCCCTTTTTCTCCATCTCGTCCGATTCCCGCATCACGGCGAGCGTCTCCGCGTTCGGTTTCGGATAGCCGACACGGAACGGGATGCCCCATTCCAGCAGGCATTGTTCGAAGTAGATGTTCACAGCCTCGGACATCGTCATGCCAAGTTCCTTAAACGTGTATTCCGCCTGGGCTTTCTTGTACGGGTCAAGGCGGATCGCAAGCTGCGCCGTCTTCATGCCGAAGGTTTCCTCTTCCGTGAACACCGTCTTCTTTTCCCCTGTCAGCTTCACTTCAAACGGAAGCCCGGCTGCCATGATGCAGTGCTCGAAAAAGATGTTGACGCCATAAGCGAGGGATAATCCCAGTTCTTCAAAGAACTCCTCCATCCGCTCTTTCTTCGCGGGCGTCATCCTCATTGTGAAAGTTGCCGTTTTATTTGCCATACAGATATCCTCCCATCCTGTGCATGCATCCATTATAGCCCTTATCCGTGAATTTTTCAAGACGATGTATAACTTTTGTTTGCAAAAGATGGGAGGATGATTATCAGATCCGCCTGTGTCCGGTTTCTACTTCAGTCTCCTGATAAAAGCCTCGTACTTCTTTCTCTTCTTCCCGCGCCTGCGGTAGATCGACACTTTGATCACCCCATTCACGATCATGACATCCTCGATCTCGCAGGTGTGGTTGTATGCGGATCAGAGAGCTGGGGCATGAAACTTTCGGTCTGCCATCTCCCGCAGATAAGATTCAGGCTGTTCCGCGGGAGCTGTTCCGGCAAAACTGAGAAATAACATTTTCGCCGTTCGATGAGGCACTGTGGAAAGCAGTCAAAAAAGCACATATATAAAGGAAGGAAAAATTCAAAAAGGATACAATTCAACAGTTTTTACAGTTGGATTATGCACAATTTATTGCTGTTAGAGATTTTCTATATCCAGACGCACAATTTTCAACGGAACATGGCGTAAAAGGCGAAGAATACGACAATGTTGTTTTTGTTATCAGCAAGGGGTGGAATCAGTACCAATTTGAAACCTATGCACCCATGATAACTGGTCATGCCACTATTCCTAAAGGCAAAGAAGGATCGTATGAACGAAACAGGAATCTTTTCTATGTTTGTTGCTCAAGACCCAAGAAGCGATTATTCTTTTTTGTTACCGTGCCAATAGAAACCGCATTCAGAGCGTTTTTGGTGACTTTGGTAGGTGAAGAAAACATTCTTACTTAACGGACCTGTTGACAAAAGCAAAAATTCTGCTGGAACCCACAGTAGTTCCAGCAGAACAGTAGATTTGAAAATAGCGAAAGATGGCATTTACCATCCTCTTGAGGTTTAGGGCCATGGCGGCAAGG
>ENA-ORMS01000533-ORMS01000533.1-human-gut-metagenome-genome-assembly--contig:-NODE-533-length-37924-cov-10.313370_pt1 | contig 37924 bp, 24 predicted proteins | sample MGYA00242104_ERZ508997 | MGnify/ENA primary metagenome ERZ508997 (study PRJEB26280, sample SAMEA2338704) | human gut metagenome | biome: human gut; feature: human-associated habitat; material: faeces... | reverse complement strand
CAGAGGCCAACAACATGATTGCTGCCCTCCTGGACAACTACCGTTTCCAGCACGAGGCAGAGGGATTCAAGCTCAAGAAGATTCTCTGGCGCCGAGTAATGGACGTCAACGACCGTGGTCTCCGTCGCATCATCACTGGTATCGGCGATAAGAACGGCATCGAGACAGAGGCTGGATTCGACATCACTCCTGCTTCTGAAATCATGGCTATCATGTGTTTCGCAACAAGTGTAGACGATCTCCGTCGTCGCATCGACAATATTCTCCTCGGCATCACTGAGGATGACAAACCATTCACCGTCAAGGATATGGGTGTAGGTGGCAGTATCGTTGCCCTCCTCCTCGATGCCTTGAAGCCAAACCTGGTTCAGACTACCGAGGGCACTCCTGCCTTCGTTCACTGCGGACCTTTCGCTAACATTGCCCATGGCTGCAACTCTATCATGGCTACTGCAGCAGCCCTTGAATATGGCGACTACGCCATCACAGAGGCTGGATTCGGTGCTGACCTCGGTGCAGAGAAGTTCTACAACATCAAGTGCCGCAAGACCGGTCTGCAGCCAGACCTTACCGTTCTTGTTGTTACTCTCCAGGCATTGAAGATGCACGGTGGCGTAGCTCTGGAAGATATCAAGCAGCCTAACGTTGCAGGAATGGAAGCTGGTTACTGGAACCTCGACAAGCACGTGAAGAACCTTCAGAGCTTTGGTCAGACCGTAGTCATCGCTTTCAATAAGTTTGCTACTGATACCGACGAGGAGATTGAGGTATTGCGCAAGCATTGCGAGGAGATGGGTTGCGGATTCGCTGTCAACAGTGCCTTCGCCGAAGGTGGCAAGGGTGCGATGGAGTTGGCAGAACTCGTAGTGAAGACCATCGATGAGCGTCCATCTGCTCCTCTCTACTTCACTTACGCTGATGAGGATTCTGTAGAAGAGAAGATTGAGAAGGTAGCATTCAATCTGTATGGTGCCGGCAGCGTAACCATGAGCGATTCTGCAAAGGCTATGATTGATGAAATCAAGAAGTTGGGTGCAGAGAAGTTCCCTATCTGTATTGCCAAGACCCAGTACAGTTTCTCTACCGATGCTAAGGCTTACGGTCCAACAGATGGCTTCGAACTCCACGTTCGCGACATCACCCTGAATATGGGTGCTGAAATGATCGTAGTCATCGCCGGTCCTATCATGCGTATGCCAGGTTTGCCAAAGAGCCCACAGGCTGAGCGTATCGATGTGGTTAATGGTGAAATCACAGGTCTTTCTTAAGTCCCACAGATTTCACAGATTCACACAGATTTTTATATAAAACAGTTCGCCCTGAAAGGGCAAAAGCTTTACATAAACCATGCTTTTGCCTTTTCAGGGCGATTTTTTATCTCATGCTGAATTCACAACCGCAATACAACTGGTTATAGAATTCATTCTGTCTCAATAATTCACCACGGCGATTCTGCAAACCGCCCTTTCTCCAATTCATATCCCACCACTCTACATCCGGACAACCTTCTACGGCGAGATGTCCGGCTGCATCTATCTGCTGGATATTCTTCCACCGGGAAGAAGCCAAGGTAGTAGTAAGAAGATGAAAGCCATGCTCCTGAGCATACCTAGCCGCATGCTTCAAACGATAGAGGAAGCAAGCCGAGCATCTGCTGCCCCTTTCCGGCTCCTGTTCCAATCCCTTGATGGTGGCAAGCCATTCCTCATGGTCATACTCATCCTCTACATACGGCACCCCCTGCGCTTCCAGGAAGCGCATCAGCTCGTGCTTGCGAATTTCAAACTCCTGTAAGGGATAAATGTTACTGTTGCTGAAATATACCGTCGGCTTCATGCCGTTGCGAAGCATACACTCTACAATCGCTGACGAACAAGGCGCACAGCAGGCATGCAGCAACACATCATGACCTTCTGCCTTGCTACCATCAGGAAGCGATAACTTCACGAATTTATATTGTTCTTCTACTGGAATCTTCATTTTCTTTGAACTAAATAAAAAAAAAACAAATGGAGTACAGTCGTCTCGACACCCCCCATTTGCCCAAATATATGCGAAAACTAGTGCAAAGATACGATTTTTATTCGTATTCACAAAAGTTTCGGCAAATATTTACCACAATCTTTGTGTTTTAAGAGAGTATTTGTATTTTATTAACGTATGCACATCATTTTAAAGTCCTTTTTAACGTTATTACCGTCATCTCAGGCCATGCTCCCAATCGGAACGGGAAGGAGCCGCCGATACCCGATGAAACGTTCAGCATCTGACTACCTTTGCGATAAACACCACCCCACTCCTTGAATGCCATGCGGGCTGGTGTCCACTTGCCTATCTGCAACTGTCCCGCATGTGTATGTCCTGCCAGCGTCAGCTGGATAGGTCGGTCCCATACCTCTCTGCGCCAGTGATGAGGATCATGAGTCAGCAGTATCTTGAACCCTTCCTTCTTCAGTCCCTTCATCGCCTTTGGCAATTTGCTGCGGTTGCTGAAAGGAGGCTGCCCCGCATTCTCCACACCGATGATATCGATGGAAGCCATACCATGACTCACAGTGAAATGGTCGTTCATCAACTGATGCCACCCCAACTGGCATTGATAGTTATAGAGCAGCTTCCAGTTGTTTCTCAGTCCTGCTATCGTATGATTGTTGCCATACTCGCAGTAATCATGGTTTCCCCATACCGAGAAGATGCCATCGTGGGCATGCAGCTGTTTCAGCGTTTCCAGATAAGGCTCCACCTCCCTGGCATCATTGTTCACCAAATCGCCCGTAAAGAGCATCATGTCCGGTTCCTCATTATTGGCTGCATCCACCACCTTCTGCACGAAGTCACTATCCTTCGGGAAAGAACCCAGATGAAAATCAGTGAAATGCAACAGACGGTAACCGTCAAAGTAAGGTGGAAGGTCGGGCGATTCATAGGTTACGTACCGTATCTCCAACCGCTTCCAGCCCTCAATGAATCCGAAGGCAAACCATCCCATCAGCGCCAGCGCCGGAAGGAGGGCAAAAAACCACGGCAACATGAAATCGAAGAGGATGAACACCACCTTTGGCATCACCGAAAACAGAATCGTAGTGAAGAGGATGCGGACGGAGAGCTTATGAAAGAAGCCCATCTGCAGCCCTACCTCTGCTAGCAGAAGCAGCAAGGAAGGCACCCACCATAGAATGGCTAGCGCCAAAGGCCACCCGCTCACTCCCAGATGCCAGAGCCAGATGTCGGGCAAGAGAGCAAGCCCTGCCATACCTATTATATATAAGAAGGATCTGAATATCCTTTTAATTATCTTTTTCATTTACCTGTTCAAGTATTACTACGGTGCAAAGGTACATAAAAATCTGCTTAACCGTTCATGTTTGTAGATGTTTAACTTTATTTTTTTTGCCAATTCATCAGATTGCAGTATCTTTGCAAGCCGTAAACTGTAAAAAACATCATCAATAAATATGGCAAGAAAACTCAGAAAGAAAAGAATAGCTATCATATTGCTCACATTCACGGCCATCGTCGCATGGTCTACACATAGTTGCGTATCGCGCTGCACCTCATCTTCGGATAAGGAGAAGGCAAAGGATACGCTCCCCAAGGTGCATATCAACGATTCCATCAGCAATGCCCTCACCGAGGGAAAGGAATATCACAAGATGGATTCGCTCGTGGAGAGATACCTCAAGCGATGGGAAATCAACGGCGCACAGCTCGTCATCACCCGCAACGACTCCCTGCTCTATGCCCGCGGTTTCGGATGGGCAGACAAGGAGAGGGGCATCCGAATGGAACCGAACATGCTGATGCGCTTCGCCTCTGTATCAAAGCTTATCACTGCTGTAGGCATCATGAAACTGCAGGAGATGAAGAAGCTCAAGATGAACGAGAAGGTATTCGGACCGAAGGGAATCCTGAACGATACCACCTACAATAACAGTATCAAGGACCAGCGCTACTACAACATCACCGTAGAACAGCTGCTGCGCCATCAGGCAGGTTTCAACAACTATGCCGGCGACCCGGTATCCTCTACCCGCTACATCATGATGCAGAACCATCTCACTACTCCTCCTGACCATAAGACCCTGCTCAAGATTCTCCTGAAGCGCCATCTGGGTTATACGCCGGGCGAGGGCAAATGCTACAGCAATCTGGGCTACATGATTCTCTCGATGATTATCGAGAAAAAGAGCAGAATGAAGTACGAGAACTTCATGCAGAAGTATGTGCTCCAGCCTGCCGGATGCTACGACATGCATATTGCCGGCACCTACTACAAGGACCGCCGTCCTAACGAGACGAAATATTACATGCACCAGGGCAGCATCCCGGTATATGAATACAACAACAGTGGCAGAATGGTTGAAAAATGTTATGGCGATACCGATCTTCCACGTCTCTCAGGTGCCGGAGCATGGTGTGGTTCAGCAGCCGAGTTGAGCCGTCTCATCGCCAGCATCGACGGTATGCCTCATGTCAAGGACATTCTCAGCCAGAAGAGCATCCAGTTCATGACCACCGAGCAGCCCGACCATCAGTATTCCATCGGTTGGAACTACACTCCAAAGAGCAATGGTCCGTGGATTCGTACCGGTTCTCTTGCCGGCACCTCTGCCATTGTCCTGAAGTACCCCGATGGTCAGTGCTGGATTCTCATCACCAACACCTCCACCTGGAAGGGTCACGGCTTCAGCAACGACACCGTGGCATTCTTTGAGAAGCTCCGCAAGCAGTTCATGGCAGATATGCCGAAGAAGGATTTGTTCATATAGTGAAGGAAAATAAAAGTTGGTGCATAACAGATGGTCACCGCTCGCACAACACTTGATGTGCGAGCGCATATCAGCTGTTATGCAAGCGCACAACAGCTGTTGTGCGGCCAGAGATACTAAATAACTCAGAAATATATCCTGTCTTTTCCGACAATATATCTTTAATATACGAATAAAAGAGGGTGCATCATAAATTCATGATACACCCTCTTTTCGTTTTTTATCAACTATTATAAACTTGTCAAACCAAGCTTCTCCTATCTTACGGCAACCTTCAATCCCTTAGCCTGAGCACAGGACTGGGTGGATGCCTTTACGATATATACTCCGGATGGAACACGGAGAATCATTCTCTGCTTATCAGGCAACTGATAACTGTGAACCCTCTTGCCATCCAAGGTAAATACCTCTACCCTACCCAACTTCTCACCATTCAGGGCAGATACAACAATCATGCCCGCAGCAGGTGAATAAACCTTCAACTGATTACTTTCAGCCTCAGCCTCAATCTGCTGGATACCGGTAGTACCACGAGTCTGTGTCAGGAAGTATCTGCCATGCTCGTTCGCCTGAATGCTCACCTCATTGCCATCCTGCAGTTCGGTATACTGTCCGTTGGCAGCATCATAGAGATAGAGCGGAGCATCGAGCTTGGCAACCCCCTTGAAGTCGAGGTTTACCCTTTCTTTCTTCTCCCCATTCTCCATGATGACACCCATTGGCATCCATTCAACCTTAGGAGTAGCATTCACCGCCACAGCCTGAGAACCAGCCACGGTATAAACCTGCGGAATACCACTCAGGTTCTGATCGCACAGAAGATCCACATCCTCCTGCTCATCATAATCATCAGAAGCCTCATTTCTTACGGCAATACGCGCCATCGAACTCTGTCCCTTTGCATTCTGAGCCGAGACATTCACATTCGTGAGATAACCAGGAGCGATAATGACACCAGCAGAAAGCAGACGGTCTACATACATCGCAGAAGTAAACTTCACCGCATCAACAGAAGCTGTTCCATCCTTCTTCACAAAGAACGACTGAGTAGGCTGAACGAAGAAGTCTTTATTTGTCAAATCTGTAGCAGAAACACTATTTACGTCACCTCCATCAACCACCCATACAGCTTTCTGCAATCCAGTATTTACCTCAAAGAATTTCTTCAGAGAGATAGAGCAGGTATATGGATTAGCCACGAGATAGAAACCGCTGTTGTTATCCGTACCGAGCTCCTGAACCATCTGAGCAGGATGCTTTTCATCGTTGTTGTAAGCAACGAGGAGCTTGCCATGACCTTTGCTGTTTTGGGCAGAAGAAACGATTGCAGATGCATCCGGCTTGTTTACGTTGCTCTCCTTACCAGCAGAAGGCGCTGTTCCATCATAATCGAAGTACTGATAGCTGGTATCTTCCTTTGGCAAACGGAGGAGCGCATTCTTAGTCTGATCCTTTGGCAAGAGCGCATTACCCGCCTTGATAGCGAAGCCACCGAAGGTTCCGTCTGCGGCATAGCTCTCGTCCACCTTATTATATACGTGGCTCCAGTAGCCGAGATTGAGATTCATATCATCAGTCTTAGCACCTTCAGGATAATGAGATGCAGGATAACTCTCAGGTGTGATCTCCTCTACTCCACTCTTCATCCAAGCTCTCTGATAAACCGGATACTTGCTTCGGCTATACGCAGCAGTACCATCATCAAACTTGATATCCGTAAAGGCCTTGGTCTTCTGCTGACCATCAATTGCTGGCACATACATATCACCTGCGTAGATATACTGCAGAGGCGAAGCCATGGTGTACCATTTGTTAGGCACCAGCTCCTTTTCTACCCAAGCCTTGTCATATATCAGATAGCACTGGTCGCGAAGCTCGCCCTGAGGTTTGAAGTAAATCTGATGGCAGGTATTGCCATAGAACTTCTCGCACTTCAGATTACCATCAGTTTCGAATCCCTTATTGGTAGCCGCTTCATCCCAGTAAGCCATGATATCATACTGGATATACGTTGTTGCCACATCACCCTTGGCATTATTCAACTTGGTAGCAATACCATTCTCTTTACGATAAACTATGTTACCGAGGTCAGGGAAAGGCTTTCCATTCAAGTTGACGACAGTAACCTTGGTAAACTTCATTGGCACATAGCTATTCTGGGTAGGAATCTCCTGTGCTGAAGTTGGCGTACCAGACACGCTATTGCCATAAGGCAGATAATTGGTATACTTATCATCATGCAATTCAGCAGAAGATGAGCGATGCCAGTTATCATCATTATTCCAGTTGGCATTCATACCGCCATTCGCTGTAGGAGTCCATGTAATGAATTCCGGTACAATCTTCACCTTGAGATAAGCCTCACCAGGACAACTTGTTCCACCTGTTGCAGCTGCTTTCTGCTCGAAGACGAATCGAAGATCGTAGTAATACCCCTCGTGGAAATTATCCAAAACATCCTTTAAGAACAGGAGGTCGAGAGTTGCCTGAGTCGCAGTACCCACTTCGCCAATCTCTGTAGACTTTAATTTTGCAACAGGAGCTGACAGCAATGTTGCACCAGTTTTATTCCACAATGGGTCGTTGGTTGTTGCAACATAGACCTCAGCAGAAGTCTTATCTGCCTCAGTTTTACTATCATCAATGAATGTCAAAGTCTTATCTTCGACACCAGTCTTATAGCTTGCACTATGCAATGGTATCTGGAGATAACCCTGAGAAGAGTTTGTCTCGTTCTGCTCCAACAACTTCTTAATCTGTGGCAATCCGATACGGAGTGCAGACTTATAAGTTGCATCATTAAACGGATAATACACATCATTGAAACCGAAGTTAAGCTGTGGACCATCCTTAGCTATGCGCAGAGGTACAGGAACCGCTTCATCACAAAGTAAGTAACTGACTCCATCCTTCGTAGTATAAACATCCTCACCGTCAGCATTTGTTCCATTAGGTGCTGGTTTCATATAGATTGTATGAGCACCATATTTAATATAACTAACAGGAATCGTAATTTCATTAGAAGCGGTACTATTATAGGCATCTGTCTTCTGATCGATATACCAGTAGAAAGGCACATCTTTAAGCATAATCTTTGCACCAGTCTTTGGATCGATGGTTGTGAGACTGCCCTTAAGCTTAACACTAGGATTAGCATCTGCACAGTCCACACGATAGTCAGTAATGACATTACCCTCGTTATCTATAATCGCTGGAGTCTGACCAACCAACTCAAACAAATCGCTATAAATAGAGCAGATATCAGAAGGTTTACCCCACTGTGCATCAGATGATGTTGGGTCATCATCAGCACATACTGAGACATAATACTTCTTACCCGCCTTGAGTCCAAACTTATGGTTAGCGAGAATGATGTAAGTTTCACCATACGCATCAGTCTCTATCATGTTGACACCATCAATCGTATGAGACTTACAAATTGCTTCAGAATCATATACATCAACAGAAGCATAACTATCTGGCATTGTTTGCTCCATGCCATCCAAATTGTAGTTGTAAAGACCAGTTCCAGTTACAGGCGTACCATCTTCTTCCACAAAACGGTAATGGATTTTTGTATCCTTATGGTTAAGTATAGCATTCAATGTCTCGTGAATAGCACGTATCTTCAGCTTGACTTTACCTTCTCCATTTTCACCGCAGGCAGGTCTGTCTTGGAAGACCTCCACCTTGGCCGGCTTTAAATATATACGGATATCATCAACAGCATAGTCAGCACCTTTTGTACCCTTACTATAGTTATCAATCTCAATACGGAAGTTATCGTACTGTTCCGCATGTGATTCTTTCTGGATGGTAATTTTACCATACACCTGATACCACTTTCCTTTATTATCACTATCACGATTGGTTTTAAAATCTCCAGAAGAGAAATTATGAAGCAACACTTTCTGATTGCCAACAAGACCATACAGTTTAAACATAAGCTGTGGGTATGTATGTTCGTTAGTCATATCGGCAACATACGCAGAGAAAGCCATTTGCTGACCGGTACATAGGCTAGCAGAGAACTCTGCCGATGCGATAGTACGACTTTCATCGGATGCATCAACATAAAGGAAAGAACCCGTTTGAGAATGACCAGTTAAATCCCAGGTTCGATCATGTAACACAGAACCATCATACCACTGATATTTATCAGTACCAGATGAAAACCCTGTTACATTAGCCGTTTTATAGATTCCATATTCACCATGCAATGGTGAATGCATTGGGTCATACCAATTAGGACTACCAGTATACCCTGCGCTCTTACTTAAAAGATTCTTATAGACGAATCCATAGTTTCTCTTAGACCAATCAGAAGGATGCTCAGATTGGTTATCCATATCATTGGTTGGAGGAGAAACAGTTTGTTCCGGACTATCATTATCGAAACTTATCAATGCCACACGGTTATAATTATCTTCAAGATAAGATATTTTACGCTGGACATCTACAATGCCCATCTCAGAATCCATCATTGGATGGAAACCAAAGAATCGGCAGTTGAAATTGGCAATCGGACAACTAGTATTGTCGCCGGCAACAGCATAAGCAACAACAGAGAAGTGGTCGCCATTCTTGAAAGTAATCTGTGGGACTTGCTTACCATCCAAATCCTTCCAATCATATCGTTCATTTAAGAGTTTTTGACTGACATCAAAAAAACGTGGGAAACCTGTCACATTACTTTCAATATCACAATATTTATTTTTGTCTCCATTATAGACTCTCCAAATAACCTTAGTTGATTGCTTGAGGTCAGTTCCGAAGTCATCCACAACAATATCACGGTCGGTTTGCCCTGTTGGGAAATAGACATGATGCTTAGGATTTATCATCGGATAGAAATAATACATAGTCGGTTTCATATTAAGACGCAAAGTCATTTGAGAATCATCTTTTGCGAAACCAACAGTAACATTCTTATTATCCTCGTAAGTGAGGTCATTTTCCGAATTGGTAAGATAATCCTTTTCCATATCAGCTATTTGCTTAGCAGGAATCAGATGGAAGATATAACGGATAGAAAGCGTACTTTCATGCTTCATATATAAACCCGTCTCATCCATACCATCAACATAACGGCTCACATCACAGGCAATCGTCTCACCCTTCCAATTATTATCATTTGGGCGAGTATAATTAACACCAATATTACCTTGCCAAGGCTGAATTTTATCCAAATTATAAGCTAAAAGACCTTTTTTATTGCCTTTTTCATCACTTATTTCATGCAAGTAATTTGTATCTTGAGTATCGGCTGTAATATTAGCAGATGCTTCATCAGTATCATAATTATACCATCTATAATAACCTAATGGTTCCAAACCGGCATGTCCGTGGGCGTCAACTCCATCAAAATCTTCCATAGGCAACGTCAAAGGAACAGGCTTACCAACTTCAACAGGATACGTATACTCCCAAGTATAGGTCTTTTGGCGAAGTTGTCCATTAGATTCATTAATCACCTCATAATCAGCATTAGTATAACCTTTATAATGTTTGAAAGGCATGCTATACTTTGTTGCTAACGTAACATTATACAATGCAGCCAAAGTAGGCTCCTTCTCAACAATACCATATTGAGTAGTCAATTCAGAGATATTTTTGGAAATAACAAAAGATAAATTTATGTCATCCCAAGACTTACCACTAGGCAACTCTAAGGTAACATCCAAGTCTTTTGCTTGAATTGAGGAACCTGCATTATTAAAGTAAATATAGCTAAAATCGTCACGCTTCTGTATTTTTCCTGAAGAGACAGTAAGATTATCTACTTTGGAGCCATCTGTATGCTTTATAGTCCAACGTATATAGAAGTCCTTAATATCTTCTTTAGACGAAACTTCTAAAATCTTTTTTATTTCATCATATACAGAAGCACCACTGAAGATACATTTGTTTCCTTCTTTTAAAGCATAAGCAGATTTCACCAAAGTAGGATCAGATGCCTTGGTGAAAGTTACAGCATCAACATCACTCTGAGAATAAAGCTGATAAGTATATGTAACATCTGCCGTTGTCTTATCTGTTTCAAAATTATTCGTATTAGAAGCCTTTACTACAAACTTATAACCAGAGAGATCTACATTAGTAGTATTTATCTTAAACCTAAACAAATCATTTAATCCCCAAGTATTCTTCTCTTTATAAAAAAGATAATAAGTCTCAGCTTTCTTGAAACCATCACCATTAAAAGAAGAATATGCATCGTTAGTTTCTTGATTCCACAAACCGAGTTTTATGTTGGTTAGATTTACAAAAGCATCAGACTTGTCAAGAAAATAAAACTCAATATAATTATATTTAGCCTTATTATCACTTCCAACAAAGATACTTTGCATATCAATAGACACGCGGTTCACATCGGTCAAAAAAACATTATTCGTATAATTATCACTAGCCCATATAGCATTTGGCAGCAATGCAAGCATTGCTACCAACATGTATCTCGTTACACTATTAAAAATCTTAGACTTAAACATAAGCTTCAATGTTTTTTAATATTAGTATTATTGTTTACATATCCAAAATGCACCGTTATGGCGCCTTGCTGAGTACCAGGTTAAATCCTGAGAGATTGCTACCCGATATACCAGCGTTGGTGCAGTTGTAGTTCCATCATCCACTTTTACTGAAAGCTGATAGATGATAGGACCTATCTTCTTGCCTAACTCACCTAAGGTTTCTGCCTCTATTCTATTTTCACCAGTTACGATATATGGTTTCGTCAAGAAGGCATTTTTCTCTGCATCTGTCTCCGATTCTGAAAGTTTCGTCCATTCAAGATTAGTGAAAGGGACAGATGAACCATCACTATACTTTGTAACAGAAGGAACGATATGGAACTCCTCTAAATCATGAAAAATGAGATTGAGCTGTTTTCCGTCATCTTTCAATGACGGAGTCGAACCGATAGATCCAAAGTCCTCTACCTTGAGACGTAGCTTGTAATCGCTCAGCGCCAACTTTAAGACATGATGGTCGTTGCGGGCTATCTGATTCCAGTCGGTATACATGAAATATCGTTGTGAACCAACGTTAGTTTCGAGAGTTACTACAAAGTAAGGATAAGCATTGCCGGCTTGACTCTCGTTGACATAGAAAGAAACCGAACGGCTGTTATCTGTATCATAATCGGTTTCGGCCTTGGTTACTGTCAAACCAATCGCATGTGTAAAATCATCTCTTTTAGCATTCTCTACCAAATTTGGCGTTTGGGCAACATTCGCAGATGAAACAGACGTTTTAGGAAGCAACTTGATATTCTCTGTTCCTGTAGCAGGATTGCTTGTAATATCACTGATACTCACAGTATTTACTTTAATGTCTCCACCTGTCATGTTACGGAACTTGAGAGTAATCTTGGATAGCATTCTTACTACATATAAATCCGTGATATCCGGTTGGCCGTCAGACTTGATAGTTACCTCCTGTTTATTACTCATAGGAATACCATTCGCTGTAATATCCATATCATTACCATTGACAGCAAATGATTGGGAATCGAAGTCAGGAGAAGGAAAACCCTCCTTAATTGTACCGAGTTCTGCATCTGATATATTGGCAAAAGAATAGACCGAATAAGTTCCTGCTTCCAATCCGGTAACAGTTACAACATCTTCCTTATCTTTGCCTTCTGCTACGGATGGCTGCTTAACAACTTTCGCTACCGTTCCATCAGATTTTACAAAGACAACTGTCCAACTCTTCATGTTTTCTTCTTTAGAACCGTCCTCCCATGAATGGGGACTTCCTGCAGTATAGTTTTCTGCACGGGAAGAAGCAGAACTTCCTGATACTGGAGACAGATTAAAATGGAGAGTATATGTCTTGTTGGTGGTGCTTCCCGGATCAGAAGCATCACTATCTGGCGAACATGCTGCGAAAAACGTCAGCAGCATCACCAGGCAAGCCATATATTTCATTATATGTTTTCTCATTTTAGTTATACTTTGTAAATTAATCTTAGAGTTTAATATATTACTTCCCCATGGTCGTAATGTGCCCAAGGGACTACATGTATGGTCAACTTGATACCTTTAGACTTTCCTTCTACACCATCTACCTTTACCTGATAGATGTTGTTGCGAACAACACCAAAATGCATCGGGTCAGCGGTGGTTCCACTTCCTGAAGGGTCGCTATGACGGAGCGTATAGGTATATTTCTTTTCTGTTCCAGTTGCACCAGTCGTAGGCTGCTTCTTGGTTGCATCCCATTCGGAAGACTCGTAATACTTGCCTTTAAAGATAAGGCCTGTAGAATTGTCCTCTTTATTATCGGTGGTCGTATTCTCCATCACATAATCGAGGATGTAACTTGGATCTGTTGTACTGGTTGAAGTTGTCTCCTTTACATTATATAAAGATGTAGGACCCTCGGCATTACTCAGAGTTGTCGAAGTATGAATATTTATCCATGGACAAACCACATAATTAGTAGAAGCCTTAGTAGTAGCATCCATTTTTTCCTCTCCGAAATAAGTAACAGAAGATACAGTTTTATCTGAAGAAACTCGCTTTATCAGGTATTCTCCCTTTGTCATAACCTTGGTAGGAGTAACAGATTCGAGCTTAAAGCCACCTATTACATTCGTACCATCCATTACGTTATAATAATAACCATGACTTGTACCATCAAAAGTAGCATTTGGAATGATGTCGATACGGGCAGCCAGGCGCTCGATGTTTACATCTACCATATATGGATCTGACTCGGTTCCAGTTCCACTACCGGGTTTTCCGGAGAAATCTATCGTAGCGTCTTTCTTTGATGACATGACAAAATCAGTGAAATTGGCGATATCATCATTGCGGGTGCAAACCTTATCCATTTGCATATCTCTGATTTCGCTTATCTTCTTTCCTTTACATCTGGAAGTCATGTCACCAGCATTGGCGATAACCAAAACATGATAGTCTTTGCCAACAATGATAGGATCTATTTCTCTTGGACCAGTAGTATAAGTTACACCACCAGTAGATGATGATGACTTTAAACCGGTAAAAGTATATACATAATCTATTGTTGCATCAGCTTCCGACAAGTCATCTTTATCAGATTTATATAGTAAGACGGTAAGGGAATTGACATCATTTTCTTTATTGATTCCTGGTTCTCTACCATTACCATCTTCACCTCCTTGAGGTTCCGTAGTTGCCCTACTCGCTCGTGTATCTCCACTACCTTCCACCGTTACCTTTACCTGCAGATATGTCTTCATATCTTTGCTTGGCAGAGGCAAATCACTAGTAGTGTCACTTGCACAGGATGCAAACGACATCACCAGCAAAAGGGCTAGCAATGAGAGGGTTATAGTTTTCATTTTAAACATACACTTTCTTTTTATATCGGCTTACGGGAAGCCAGGTAGGACATGTTAATTGAGTTCTTCGAACTGGATGCGCTTGCTCCAACTCAGTACATTCACGCTGATAGTGATGTAGCAATACTTGAGCTTGCCACCCTGAATAAAGAACTGAAGTTTGTAATCGTAGGCACGGTCAAGGAATTCCTGTGCACTGTAACAGTACTCCTCACTGGTGCGAAGACGACTCAAGAGGTCAGGAAGATTTACATTTACTACTGTATTTCCAGTCTCCTTATTCTTGATGAGGAGATGACCATCCTGTTTGTAATCATCGTGCTTCAGAATGCGGGAAGTCATGAAGTCGGCATGAGCTATCTTGCCCTGCTCGGTTTCATCAACAGTATTCCATGTGGCATGAGGAGTATAAACAACCTTACGGCTTTCGTCGAGAGAGTTATCCCAAAGAATGCGGGCATTGTGGTCTTCAATGGTCATCGTGTAGTCGTTGACATCCATATCCTGTGGAGAGTCAAGGTCACGCAGTGCCACATTGATTTTCTTTGTATCACGAACCAGCGGAATGGTAGCATAGGCAGCTTCAGAGGAAGAAACCTCTACGGATTCGAGCATCTTGCCATGCCAAAGGGTGTCCAATGGCATGGCATGATTCTCAACTTCATCATAATCACCACGGCTCTGATGGTCGAGGTTCACCTCCAACTTCTTGATATTGTCGCCCTTAGCCAGTTCTGTACGAACGAACTTGGCGCGACCGGATTGCAGTTGGTCAGCATAAGCATTCTGTCCTGCGAGAGCAAGGAACTGATATTTGCCAGGCTGTAGGTTCTCGACGTGCATTACATAATTTGGGTCATTGAGAGGCGATGATAGCGCAGAATTCGTCTCGGTCTGTTGGGTTATATAGTTTCCGTTCTCGTCGAATACATACAGCGTTACCTGTCCAACATGGTCATTGAACATGTCGGCACGCTGGAGGTTGTAATCATACTTAAATTTCACATATACACCATTAGGGCAGTCGCTGTAGTCCTGGTGCCACATATCGTTGCACGAGGTGACGACTGTCAGGGTCATGGCAGCAGCCATGACACCCTTCAACCATTTATTTATCTTCTGCGCTATCATATCGCTAATCAATTATTGTTTTCTATATTTTATCTTTATCAAATTACTTTCCGAGGATAGTATTCTGCGTACGCTTAGCCCATGAGAGGACGTTAATCTTAGCAGAGATATAAGCATCGATGTTATCATCAGGAGTTTTATCTGTAGTAATATTAGGAACTACAGGAGAACCGATCTTCTTGATTTCTGTAACTTGAATGTCATACCAGTTATTACGTACCAAACCGTAACGCCCCAAATAATTCTGCTCCTTGTTACTACCTGGATAAGCTTCTGAAGCAGATGGTGCAACAGATGATTCACCATTGTTCCATGGAGCCAAATCATCAGCAAAATGCTTGATACGTACTTCATAATAAGAAGCACCACCTACATACTTACGGATTACACGATTAGCATTAAGCTGATCCTTAATGGCATCCCAACCAGTAAAGTCTGGGGCAGTTGTGGATAATTTTCCCTTACCGACAGTAGAAAGCTTTATGTCAGTAACCTCTAAGATTCCATCATCATTAGGATTAGAAGCCCATGAGAGTTCAAAGTCTGCCATATCCCAAGTTGTAGAAGGCGAAGTTTGATACAAAGTCAAATAATCCTTCAAAGCAACGATATTGATTCCACCGCTATTCAACACGTATGACATAACAGCCTTGTCACGATCAGTTGTCGATGCAAGAATTTTATCATCTCCATTATTGGTATAAAAATCAGCACCATTGTTGAATGTTGCCTTAACCAAAGCACGAGTAGTATTCTGATAGTTCATGTGATCCACATCAAATGTATTCTCATGGCAATATACATACTTACCTGATGCAAGCCAATCGGTAATTTCAGAAGCGGAAGTTACAGTTTTGAAGTTAGTATCATGATTTGTTGCATCATAATCCTGATCATACGTAGGGTCGACACACCAATAAGTACGATACAAGCTGACTGGTGTCTGCAGCGTTGTTTCACCCAACATTTTTTCACCTACAAAACGATAATTAGGTGAAGCAGCAGTAAACTTCTCTGAAGAATATTTCAGATAAGTATCAGCACCAGTACCCATGTTTCGAACAATGTATGAAGACTTAGTTGTATTATCAAGTACCCAACCATTGAATTCGTATGGAAGGTTATTATCTGTAGTATTACCAGAAACTGTTGAGTTCAAGCTAACTTTAGCAACGCCACGCTCTACGAATACAGAAACGGCAGGGTCATTGATAGCCTCACTTTTAGTTTCTTTAATCTTAGACAAATCAACATTAGAAAGTGTTGTATACTTACCATCAGGTGCAGAGGCATTACCTGGAGTTGCACTGACAGGAGCATTTGCCATAAAGAAACCTGTACCAGTCATTGCATTTTCTGTGGTCAGGGCCAAAATATAATTATAAGTTTTGCCTGTTAAATCTGTCGTACCCTCAAGCAATTTACCATCACTTGCTGTAAGAATACTATTATCATTCAAAAGGACGAGTGCATAAACATCTGTAGCAGTTATTGACTTAATCTGGGTAACAACACTATGTGTAGATGTGATGTTATCGTTATCTGTATCTAGATCTGTACCGGTAAGATCCAATTTGTAAGCAGCAAGCAATGTATAATCGCCTTCAGAAGTCTTACCTGTAGCATCGAACAATGCCAAGATACCATTCTTTACCTCATACTCTGATGCTTCACCATCATCGTAATTATCATTAACAGCACGAGAAGTGTTGCCAGAACGTGTAGGAAGATTAACAGAAACAGACATAAATCCATTTCCGTCCTTGTTAAAACTTGGGTTATTACCACCCGCCAAGTCATCACTACTTGAACAAGAACCGAGCATCAGACCTGCCAATACTGCGGAAAACAATAACGATTTTTTCATACTTGATATAATTTGATAATTTATTATTAATTCTATATTTACACAATCAATATTATTTAGTATATAGCACTTGCTTTTTAGAGGTTTTCCAGATTCTCCTGAGCAGCCTTGACACCTGCCTTGGCTGCCAAGCTGAAGTAATGGCGAGCCTGCTGGTCATTGCCTTTCAATGCCTCGTATACACCACGGGCATTCTGAGCCGCAGGACTGTTGCCAGCCTTGTCAAGATAAGCCTTGGCACCATCGGCATCACCGGCATTCAAGCGGGTATTGGCTGCATTGAGATTAGCTGTTTCGTTCTCTGGGAACATGCGGACGGCTATCTCCATCACATCATTAAACTCCTTACTGCCAGGCTCATAGGTCTGGGCTACCAGGAACATCTCTTCCTGACTGAGCTGCTGTGGCTTGGTCTTGATAATCTCCTTTGCCTCAGCCACATCGAATGGCTTTACCTTATAGGTGATGCGGTAGTCGGAATGGCGGAGGGCAGGATACCAGGTATCAAGCATGAAGCGATACTCTGATGGATACAGCTTCTTGATTTTCTGCTCACGGGCATCCGGATCCATCTTCTCATCATTGGCGATTGCCAAAATCTCTAACTTATGCTCCAGGTTACTCTCCTTGAGATAGTTGCGGAGACCATCCCAATCCTCTGCCGTAGAAGAAACGGTGAAGAGCTGGGTTGGCAGGGCTACCATACGGCGAACATAATCGGTAAGGGTCTTTGCACGGTTCTTTGCCAGATAGTCATTATGGCTGTAAGGACTCTCAGGAGAAGCATAACCATGAATGTTGATTCCGCTCACCTCCAGATTCTTATCATCTTTCAGGGCATTGATGGTTCTTACGATGCTGTCCAACTGAGCCGGATTGCGACGGTAGTCGGCATGAAGCTCTATCTTGTTGACAGGGAAGTCGATATAAGCACGTTTATCGAGATGACGAACCTTGATTGCCTCTACGGCAGGACGTACGAAGACAGCCAGCGGCTGACGGCGATGGCGGAGATGGAAATCATTTCCCTCCTCCAGGTTGCCACATCCACAAAGATCTTCATGCATATTGAGATCGTAATTCTTCATGACTCCCGCCACAGGAATGGAAGCGGTATACTTAAGGGTCTGTGCCTGCTTGTTGTTACGGCGAACCACCATCGCCTTTGGCGAAAGGTTCAGATGTTTGTTCCCTACCCCACGTTCATACATAATCTGCTGGCGTTTTCCGTTGATGACAATCTCAGGCAACTTATATTCCAACTTCTGACTCTTGAAGATAGGAGTATATACCAGCTGGGTATTGGTAGAAAGGTTGAGCGAATCGAGGTTGAGATCCATCGATACCGTCAAAGCGTTATTTTGCTGCGCCACCTGCACATTGCTAACCTGAATCTTGTTGGCAGCCAGCTTTACTTCATGGCAGTTCTGTGCCATAAGAGTTGCAGGAGCCATCAATAAGGCAGCATATAATAAATAGGTGGTATTTCTTGAAAGTTTCATGATCATTAATGTTAAAAGGGGTTATAACATATAAATGAGGGAGAGGGCAGCCTTGGTAGGTCCCACATAGTTATCGTGAGAGGATTTTTGCTTCTCCCCACAGTTGCCACACTTGAACTTGTCGTACTGGATGTAGTCGTAGCCAATGCCGATGGACGTTTCCAGATTCCAATGCTTGGAAAGTGGCCACTGATAACCAGCTGTGACACCACCACCTACGTACCATCCCTCATAGCGATGGTCGCGCAAGTCCTTAAACATACCGAAAGGTAGCTTGACGCCTCCGGCATTAAACTGTCCACCCATAGCATGAGCACCGAGGAACCAGCCATTGAAGTTCTGGCAGAACCAATAGCGGTATTCCGGCATCACAAGCCAGTGGCGGAGGCTGGATTGGTCACCTCCCGACTGCTTCCAAGGATTGAAGCCGACGAATACCTGTGCGGTATGCTTCTTCCCCACAGCAGTTTCAAGTCCGATATTGGGTGTTGTTGTTGCCCAATACAGCAAATTGCTCTTTACCCCAATGTTCTGCGAAAAGCCGTTCATCGAGATCAACATCAGTAGCATTGTAGCTAAAGACATTTTCATCACCATCGTTTTGCACATAATTAATAATGGTTTTAATATGTAATTTCGGTTTATATATTTTTGTTAGTATATCTAGTTCCATTTTGAGTATACAAGTGGTTGTAACTCTACTTCATCTGGGTATACTTTTACTTATCACTTACTTGGTATACTTTGCTTGTTGTTAAGTTTAGCATATCATTTTTGACGCTGCAAATATATAAAGAAATTGCGAAATGGGGGGGGGATAATTTGGTTAAAATGTGTGGACAACAACATTTTATACTAAAAAATCCACAATTTGGCAACATTTTGTACCCTTAGAAGGCGATAATTTTAATATTTATTGTTCTTTTAGGGCGTAAAGCAACTTATATTAACGAAAAGCCCTAGTATCGCATTTGGCGACACTAGGGACTCTATGGAGTTTGAATAAAATGGCAGAGATTAGAAGGTGTACTTCAAACCAACCTGACCACGCCAACGGCTGTAGTAATCGCTATAGCTCTTGTAGGCATAAGCACCGGTGAACTGGTAAACACCACCACCCTGATAGTTGACTGGTGAATAGTAGGTACCGAAACCGTCACCGTAGGTATGACCCCAGTCCTTGTTCAGGAGGTTGCCCACATTGAGGATATCGAAGGTCAGCTCGATGGAATTGATCTGACCAGCCACCTTGAAGCTGAACTTCTGACCGAAGTGAACATCGAAGTGATGCTCGAAAGCCAGATTGTCAGCATAACGCTCGTAGTATTCTCCACGATGCTTGCTGAGGTAAGAATCCTCTGCAATCCACTTCTTCAGCATCTCGCGCTGCATCTCCTCGGTAAGCTTGTCACCATGATTGTCGCCAAACATACGGTTGGTGAAGGTATTCTTGTTGTACTTGGTCTCCTCGAAACGCATCTTGTCAATCTGTGCATCGGTTGGGATGTAGAACAGGTCATTACCCTTAGATCCGTCTTCGTTTACGTCTCCATAATAATAATAGGTATAAGGAGAACCGCTCTTACCCTGGTAGATGACACCGAGAGTAGTCTGCCACTGCTTCTGATGACCGTACTTGATGTGGTAGTAAGCAGAAGCCTGGATGCGATGAGGCACATTGTAGGCAGAGTTGCCCACCTCCAAATCGTTGCAGTCACGATGAGTATATTGATAGGTCCAGTTACTCTTTGCTACAGAAGAACCACCGTTGGCAGCACTGCGTGAACGGGTCCAGGTATAGCTTGCCATCAAGTCGAGACCGAAGTTGAAATGCTTCTCAGCCTTGAGCGAGAGGTTTACGGTATAACCCTTGGATGTATTTCCGAGGGCATAGACACCTGCGATAGGAGTACCCTTTACCACACTCTGATAGAGCGGACGGTTGTCCCACTCATATCCGTACTTCTGGGAGAAGGTCTGACCACTCTGCTCCTGAGCGAGATTCTTATAGAGGATATCGTTCAAAGTCTTGGAGTAGATAGCCTCAGCAGTCCAGTCGATACCCAAAGCCTCGAAGTCGAAACCGAGGTTGAGACGGAGGTTCTGAGCGAACTTGAAATTCTTGTCGCATACAGCCACATCCTGGTTGCCGGCACTTGCCTTCATCTTGTCGGCATTGGCATTCTGCTTGGTTGGGTCGAGGATGAGTTCCAATCCCTTGACGGTAGAGTTGTTGCTATCGTAAGAAGAGAGCTGCAGACCTGTACCCGAGTAGTTGTTGCTTACCCAAACGAATGGGATTCTACCGGTAAAGACACCTGCTCCACCACGGAGGATATACTTGCGGTCGTTGTTGATGTCCCAGCGGAAACCTACACGAGGCGAGAGCATTGGCGAGAAGCTGAGCTTATCGTTGGTCTTCAATCCCCACCCCATCTTCTCTGACAAGGCGTTGAACTCCGGATTCTCCACTGGAGTATCGAAGAATACAGGAATATCCAGACGCAGACCGTAGGTCAAGGTGAAGTTGTTGCTTGCATTCCACTTGTCCTGTGCATAGAAACCGAACTGACCAGATGAGAACTCTGAAGCCCAGTTAGGGTCGCCGGTAACATCAGTGTTAGCCTGACCATAACGGTACTGGTTCATGTAAGCCTTGTTAGGGTCCAGCTGTCCAGCCATGTAGTCATCGTAATAAGCCTTGAAGTTATCAAATCCCTTGAAGGTATAGGAACCAAACTTATCAGAGATGAACATATTCTTGAAATGGTAGAACTCGTTGTGGGTACCGAAGATGAAGGTATGGTTGCCACGGAGCCAAGTCAGGTTGTCCTCAATGGTCCAGATGTCCTGGTTCAGGTAGTTAGCCTGGGAGTTTCGCTCAGTACCGATGTTGACAGTACCGCTACCAACGCCCGTGATGGAAATCATCGGGAGATGAGCCTTGATGTCACGGCTATCGCGCACTCTTACGAAGCTGACACGTGCCTCATTGCTCACACTTGGAGAGAATCGGCTCTGAAGCTCTGCGATGAACGAGTTGGTATTGCTCTTGAACGGATAGCTGTAACCGTATGAGTTCAAGCTGCTGGCACTGCCGCCACCACTCAACTGCTCAGCCTTGACGAGGCTCCAGCGAATGGCAAACTTATTGAACTCGTTGATGTTCCAGTCGAGTTTCAATCCAGCCTTATCGCTCTTGGTATAGATGTCCTGGTTACTGTAGTAATCGTTGAAGTTGACTCCCTGCTTCTCAGCTATATTCTGGAGCATGGTCAGAATATCCTTAGCCTGCTCGGTATTCACCTTGGAATTGCCGGAGTCTACACCATAGAGATTAGGATATTCCTTGTTGGTGCGCTCATAGTTGGCGAAGAAGAAGAGCTTGTTCTTGATGATTGGTCCTCCGAGAGTGACACCCATGTTATACTGAGTCTGCTTCTGATACTTTGGCGCATAACCCGTGCCATCGAGGTAAGGATACTTGGTACCGATGAGGTCCTGGTTGTAGCCATAGTAATAAGCCGAACCGTGGAACTGGTTGGTACCGCTCTTGGTGATGGCGTTGATGGCACCTCCGGTGAATCCGCTCTGGCGCACATCGAAAGGAGCCACGGAAACCTGAATCTGCTCAATAGTCTCCATAGATACCGGCTGAGCACCTGCCTGACCGCCGTTGTTACCGCTGGATGCCAGACCGAAGACGTCGTTGTTTGCCGCACCGTCAATCATGAAGTTGTTGTATCGGTTGTTGACACCGGCGAACGACATGTTTCCAGAATTGGTAACGGTGAGCTGTGGGTTCAATCGAGCCACGTCAGCGATACCGTGGGTGATGCTAGGCATATTGTTGATCTGCTCAGCTGTCATACTGGTAGCAGCACCAGTACGGGAAGCAGCAAGTCCCGCCTTACCGGAAACCACCACTTCCTGGAGCTGGTGGGCATCCTCCTGGAGCGAGCATGAGATATTCTCCGTTTCACCGAGGCTCAGGTTGAGATTCTTGATTACCTTGTCCTTGTAGCCGATATAGGAGATGTCTACCTTGTAAGGACCGCCTGGTCGCATACCCTGGATGGTATATCGTCCATCGATATTAGTAACGGCACGATATACGGTACCGGAAGGTTGGTGAGTAGCAGTAACAGTAGCTCCGATGACATTTTCGCCATCAGAAGTAATCTTACCGCTGATTCCAGAGGTAGTAATCTGTGCCATGGCAGCGTTCACCGTCAGGATGAACAAAGCCAGAAGTAAATGCAATCTTTTCAGCATATTTCTTTAGATTATTTCGTTAATAATTTAGGTTTCACCCCGCCAATAGGCAAGTTTTTCACCCATTTTATACAATATGGTGCAAATATAGCTAAAATATTTGAAATAACAAGAAATTAGCGTTAGAAAAACGTGTTACAAATAAAAAATATCAGTAAGTATGGAGAAAAGGGACAATCGAGTAGAAGGTAAACACTAATCATAGGTGTTTATCCTACTTTCGTATTTCCCGACCTCTCACCACCGTACGTGCCGTTCGGCATACAAGAAAAGCGAGAACATCACCTGTTCGGCAACATTCTCGCTTAACCTTATCTATTTATTAAACTAACTTATCAGTTTATTCTCCCTTAGAAAAGAGGAATGCACCACCTACCTGAGGAGCGCCCTTGTAAGATGTATGATAACCGATGATGGTAATCTTATCGTCAAAGTTCAAGCCAAGCTCACCAGCCTTCTTGCCTTCACCACCCCAGCCTGCAGTCAAGCCATAGACGTAAGCAGAACCAGTTGCATCTGTCAAACCGAAGTTACCGTATGTCTTCAAATCATTTCTCTGACCGGCAAACTCTGTGATGGTACCTTCCAACATATAATATACGTTTTTGTCATCTTTCTTAGTCAGGAAGTCAGCTACTGAAATCTTGGTTACTACCTTCACAGCCTCCAAAGTAGCATTCTTCATCTGACCTGTACCATTATAGATGTCCTTCACACCAGTAAGTGTTACAACATCGCCTACCTTCAAGCCCTTCTTCTCGAAGTCGCCCTTGGCACCGATACCGTAAACGTATGTTTCGCCAGTAGCATCCTTGATGTAGCAATTACCGTATGTTGGATTAGCAACCTTGGTAATGACACCAGTCAGACGATAAACGGTAGAACCCTTCTCAGCCTTGTTGAAGTCAGCGATAGGGCACTCGATGATAGAACCCAACTGATAAACTGCAGCAGTAACAGTAGAGCTCTGCTTGCCCTTGGTAGAAGTGAAACCTATGCTGGAAGAACGAGCACCACCTGCATTGGCATTGGCATGGAATGTAATCTCAGCCTTTGTACCACTGGTAACGATACCCTTAACAGACAACCAGCTCTGATCAGCCTCAGGGATATCAACAGTTACGCCTTCACCCTTTACGGTCAAGGAAACCTTGAAGTCCTCACCAGCCTTGTCCAAGGTATCCTTATCGAGTTCTTCAACCTTGATCAAAGACTTGGTATAGCTCAAAACGGTTACATTTTTTAACTGAGGTGAACCTCCATAAGTGGTTCTAGGACCCTGGATAGTAACCTCATCACCTTCCTCCAGCTTCAAGCTGGCGAAATTTTTCTCATTACCATTGGCATCAAGTGTACCATAAACATACACTTCACCAGTACCATCATTAATATACCAGTTACCATACTGAGTATTAGAAAGCTTGGTGAGAGTACCCTTTACCTTATAAGTTTCTCCATCATTACCTGCTAGGATTTCTGCACAGGTAGAGAATGGAGGATTCAATACACCCTGAATAACAGTGATATACTGAGTAAATGCATCACTTACCAGCTTGAAGGTACTGTTGTAAGCACCCTTTGTTGCAGCAGCATTGAAGACAACATGAGTTGTACCAGCGTTACCGCCCGTGCAAGAGGAAGTAATCCAGGCAGGAATAGAATCCACAGGATTGCCCTTCTTATCGTTGGTAACAAACTTCCAGTCAGCAGCAGAAGTAACATCAAATTCAACCTTTCCACCCTCTTGAGGAATAGAGAGAGATGACTGAGAAACCTGAATGCCATCAAGCTGACCTAAGTCCTTGTCATCGCTACAACTTGCAAAGAAGCCTGCAACGGCAATCAATGCGATGAAAAAATATTTAAATTTCATAATTTCGATACTTTATTTATTAGAAGATGTAACGGAGACCCACTGATGCATACCAGCACTGACCGATAGCGTGATTTGGTACGAAAGTCTTGGTGTTACCATTGATTGACTTTGGAGTTGAGAAGGTTGCATAACCCTCTGCATCCTGACCCTCGTAACGCAAGATACGTGGATCTGAACCAATCTCAGGGTTCAAATACTTCATGACACCCCAGCTAGAGTTGAAGAAGTTGAGTACGTTCTTCATATCGAAGCTCAACTGGATAGTATTGGTGTGACCTGCCACATCAAACTTGAAGTCGTGCTTGTAGCTGAAGTCGATACGATGTACCCAAGGGTTGTAAAGACTGTAAGCCTCTGCATACTCACCCTGATGGTTCTTCAGATAGCTGTTGGCATGTACATAATCCATGAAGCGAGTCTTATCATCCTCTGACTTGAAGCGGAACTCATTATCAGCTACCTGCTTGTCGGTTGGGATATAGATAGCATCATAGTTATAACCATCACCATTAATATCGTTTACTGTCATGTAAGAGTAGTTGTAACCACCACGCCATGCCTCATAGATGAAGCTATAGTGGTTGTTGCTCTTGTCGTGGATAGTAGCAGAAGCAATTACACGATCAGGAGTTACATTCTGTCCGTTGTGCAACTTAATGTTGTTAGGACCATATACAGTAGAGATGTAATTCAATACAGAAGATGCGTTAGATCCAGGAAGTGATGTAACCTCCTTAGATACAGTATGAGTATAAGCAGCCATCAAGTTCAACCACTCCCATGGCTGAGCATTTACCTGTGCAGAGAATGACCAGCCGTAACCACGGCTAGTGTTCTCAAGTACATAAGCACTTGTACCTACAGAAGAACCCTTAGGATATACAGGGCGGTTGTCTGCACCATTGAAACGTGGGAAGCCCTTGGCATCCTGTACGCTCCAGTCGGTCAATGTAGCAGCATTCAATGTCTTGTTGAAGATACCCTCAACAGAAACAGACATTGGGAATGACACAGGAATCTGATAATCGACAGCGAAAGATGTCTTCCAAACCTGTGGCAACTTGAAGTCTCTATTAACAGCAGAGATTGCTGAAGGAACAGTACCCTTTTCCGGAGTGATGTTCTCTGGGTAACCCATAGAAATCAACTTATTAAGGAGAGCTGCAGCTGTTGGCTTACCATCCTTATCAACAACCAAACCACCCGCAAATGGTTTCATATCTACACCCTCTTTCTTACCAGTCTTAGGATTCCAAGCCTTTGTGGCATTCAGCTGTGCCTGATACTGTATCATACCAGAGTTGGTTGGCAAGTTGGTGAAGAATACCAATGGCAAACGGCCCTGGAAGAAACCAGTACCACCACGGAACTTCAATGTCTTGTCACCAAATACATCATATACGAAACCGATACGAGGAGAAACAGTCAAAGAGCTGTTTGGCCACTTGCCAGAGTCGATGTGACGACCGTTATAGTCGAGACCGAGAATGGCATTGTTAGTCATCAAGTCAGAATTGTCGAAGAACAGACCATCCAGACGAAGACCATAAGTCAACTTGAACTGAGGAGTCATCTGCCACTCATCCTGAGCGTAGATACCAGCCTTGTTATACTGTACGCGGGCAGCAGGATTGTTGTTGCCACCATAACCATAAGTCAAACATACAACCTCTGGAATACCACCATTCAGGAAGTCGTCGAGACTCTTGTAACGATAGTAACCAGTACCATTACGCTGATAAGCATTGTCAGCCATCTGGTGCTCATAGTTGAGACCGGCGATGATCTTGTGCTTACCGAGATAGTAAGTTACGTCATCCTTGATATTCCATACAGTATTGTGTACGGCATTGTTCCAGGTAAACAACTCATAACCCAAAGCCATATAGTTGTTGGTACCATCAGCATCAGCAGTTCCATCTACACTCTTCTGTCCGCCATCGAGGATATCGATGAATGGGAACTCTGAAGAATTGGTGTAACGGCTATCATCCAACTTAGAGTATGTGAACAGGAACTGGTTAGACAGATTATCTGTGAAACGGCTGTTCAAGTCAACAGTCCAAGAGTTTACGAGGTTGTCATTGGCATACATACTGTTGGCAAATGACATAGAGTACTGAGACATACGGCTACCAGATGCACGTGTACCACCATCCATAGATGATGCGTTAGGAGCCTGCCAAGAACGGTTCTTGGTATAGTTGTAGCGTACAGCCAAGTGATGCCTGTCTGTGATGTTCCAGTCAACACGGAAGAGGAGCTTGTAGTTGCTCTCGTCTGCAGGGAAGTTGGTCCATGAACCTGTATCGTAACCATACTTTTCCTTTACGAAATTAGAAACTCTCTCCAAATCAGCAAGCTTGGTACGAGAGATATAGTTCTCAGCATCACCGATACCATCCTCTGAACCTCTCCAGCGGTTTACCACTGTAGGAGTCTTGACCATTTCACCGTTAGCGAAGAAGAACAACTTGTTCTTGATGATAGGACCACCGAGAGAGAAACCCCAAGTAGTCTGCTGATCCTTCTCACGTGCGCCAGAAATCTGCTCACGCTCGATAGCATCACCACGCATGTTCTCATTCTTGTGATATACGTAAGCGCTACCCTTGAAGTTGTTGGTACCAGACTTGGTAATAGCATTTACACCACCACCAACGAAGTTAGTCTGACGAACATCATAAGGAGAGATAACAACCTGCATTTCCTCGATAGCATCCAGAGAGATAGGAGCACCACCACCAGGAAGCTTTGAGCTCAAGCCGAAGTTGTTGTTGAAGTTTGCACCATCCACAGTGAAGTTGGCTGTACGGCCATCAGCACCTGCGAATGACATTCCGTTTCCACCATAAGGAGAAAGACGGGTGATATCAGTAATGCTACGGCTAACAGTTGGCATGTTAGCAATCTGTGCATTAGAGATGTTGGTAGAAGCACCAGTCTTCTCTACACTGAACTTGGACCCCTTTGCTACTACTACAACTTCGCCAAGCTGCTTAGCATCCTCATCAAGAGTTTCTTTCAAGTTGTAGGTTTCACCAAGCTGAAGGGTGACGTTCTTTACGACCTTAGTCTTGTAGCCGATGTAGCTGATCTTGACTTCGTAAGGACCACCGACACGCATACCATTGATAGTGAACATACCATCAATGTTGGTTACAGCTTTGTAACGAGTTCCTGAAGGAACGTGAACGGCCTCAATCGTTGCGCCAATCACGTCTTCACCACTTGCAGTCACAGAACCACTTAAACCAGAAGTAGTAATCTGCGCCATAGCGGTTGAAACCATAAAGGCCAGCAAAGCCACTAATAAATGCAATCTTTTCTGCATACCTTTTTTTATAAAATTAATTAATAATACGGGGGAATAGCCCCCAAATATCTATTACGGGTGCAAAATTAAACAAAAAATTCGATATAAGTGTTACAACTGCATGAAAAATTGTGTTTTATAACATAAAAAAAATCTGCGTTAAGGAAATAACGCAGATTTTCTTTAAATTATTATTTATAACGGGGGTTTGGTTATAATTTTTCGAGGGGCTCGAGGCGGAGGGCTGCCTCGGGGGACTGACCTTCTATACCAGGCGATGGAATCGCCTGGAACGGGGGCTAGGCTCCCTGAGGGGGGACCTGAAGAGGACCTGAAGAGGGACCTGAGGAAGGCCTGAAGAGAACCTGAAGAGGACCTGAGGAAGGCCTGAAGAGGGCCTGAAGAGGACCTGAAGAGGACCTGAAGAGGACCTGAAGAGGACCTGAAGAGGACCTGAGGAGGACCTGAGGAGGAACCTGAAGAGGACCTGAGGAGGGACCTGAAGAGGACCTGAGGAGGGGCGGGCTGCCCCTACTCCTTTCTCTGCCAGATGCTCATTACCTTGCGATGGATGGCGAGGATGTTCAGGATAGAGACTATCAGGAACAAAAGCATGCCTAAGCAGACGGCTGGGAGCATGGTGCCTTCTTCGATGTCAGGGAAGATGGCCTCGATAAACTCCATGTAGTAGCCACGGACGAAGAAGAGGATGACCCAGGCGATGATGAGCACCACCAGGTTGAGTGACATGGTGAGCACCTGATATGGCTTCGCCACATTGGCAGGACTATAGCCTATCAGAAGCAGGTTCTCCAACTTGGATGAGTTCTTCTGTACCAGCAGATAGATGCTGAGCATCAGAATGTAGAAACTCAGGATGGAGATGACCAGTCCGATAATCATTACCATGGATACCATCATGCGAAGGAAATAGGTGGTCTTTTCGGCATCAAGCTTGTCGGTTTCCACCTCATATCCGTTATCATCCAGGTATTTGGTGATGTTCTCGTCTCCCGGATTGCCTACCTCTACGATGAGGCGGTTAGGATCGCTCTTCTGGTTTGGAGCAAACTCCTGGTTACTCCAGTCCATAAATGCCTGTGGCACGAGGATGGTGTTGAGACGGGAAGAGAATCCGATGACCTTTCCCTTGAACTGCTCCTTCTTGCCGGCTGCCTGAATCTGGATATTGAAATCGATCATTCCCATCAGTCCATCGCTGATTTTCGGGAGCGAATGACTCTGGGCGAATCCGAAGTTATACATATTAATATAGGTACGCGGGAGGATGATTGGCACTTCCTTGGCTCCTGGCGTATACTTCCAGTCCTTGAGCGGCACATCGACGAAGCCGTCGGGCACGCTCTCAAAGAAGAGTTCGCTGTTCAGTACATTCACGCCGTTGACGCCCATCTGGGCATCTACCTTATATTCCGTAGAGGTGAACTTTCCCACCTTCTTCACGAACTTCTGGTCTCTGACATCATCTATCTCAGCACCCGTGAAGGTATTGGAGCGGCCGCTGATGGTATTTCCCATACCTATCTTCTTGCTCATGATGAGATAGTCGGCTTTCATGAAACTGTCTTCCTGTGTGAAGACAGGCAGCACGTCCTTATAAAACTGGAAGCCGAAAAGGACGATGAGCATACCGAAGAGATTGGCAAAGGCGAAACCTGCAAACTGCGGTATACTGATATGCTGACGAAGTAATTTCCAAACTAAATTCATTTTTGAATTGTTGAATGTTAAGTGTTGAATGATAAATTACAACTTAAATGTATGCTCGTAAGGCAAGTCCATGTGCTTACCTATACTGGTAACGATGACACCAGCCCCCTGCTCCTTGGCTTCCGCCATCATGATTTCCGCCATGATACGGGAGTTGTTGTCGTCGAGGTGACTGATAGGTTCATCGGCAAGGATGAAGTCGAAAGGCTGACAGAGCGCTCGCATCATCGCCACACGCTGCTGCTGTCCGAACGACATTCTTCCAATCTTTGCATCCACCTTGTCGGCGATACCGAGCATATCAAACCATTTCAAGATCTGTTCACGGCTCTTGAATCCGGTAATCTTGTTCTTGATTTCTACATTCTCCAGAGCGGTAAGCTCCGGGAAGAGACGAAGTTCCTGAAAGAGGTGGCTGATATGACGCTTTCTCATTTCCACCCAATCCTTAACCTTATAATTAGCGGTAACATCCTTGTCGAACATCACGCTTCCGCTGTAGTCGTGACGATAGCCGAGCACATAGCTGCAGAAAGTACTCTTTCCGCTGCCACTCTCTGCCTCGATAAGATAAAGATGCCCTTTCTCGAAGGTGACATCCTGCTTCCATATCTCCGAATCCAGGTCATTGCGCTGGGCGAAGACCTGTGGGAGAACGGAATGAAGCTGAATCTTTTCCACGTTATATTATTTAATGTATAATTATTATTAATTGCAGGAACAACCTTACATTTAAAGCCTTTTTGCCCTTTAACCTTTAAAATTAGGACTGGGGGGACCTAGCGATGGAATCGCTAGGAACGGAGGCGCAAGGGGGGCAAGGGGGCAAGAGGGGGCAAGGTTCTTTTTAGCTTTTTGCCCTTTTTGCTTTTACTCTTTTTTCCCTTTTTGCCTTTTACTTCAAGGTATAGACCACGGAAGTAAGGTTGCCGAATACTGGAGACAGCAGACCGGTTACGGTAGAGATGGCATCGTCCTTGCCCGAACCGTTGCCGTCGGAACTCTTGGCGAGATTGATGACCATCGCCAGCTTCTGACCCACGATGAGCTTCTGAATCTTGGCATCTATCGGATGATTGCTTGGCTTCACGGCATACTGGGCAGTGAGTTCATCGCTTCCGCTGTAGAACTGCTTGTCATCGGTTACGCCGAAATAGAAAGAAGTCTTGCCGTCGGTATAGAAGTAAGCATTCTTAGCCCAGTTGGCAATTTTGGCACCCGGAGGACATGATTTCTTCCAGTAATCCACATCGCCCAACCACTTGCTGTGAGCCAGTTTAGCCGCCATCATGATCTTGAGGTCGGCATCGCCCAAGGTTGGCATCACGATGGTCATATCTCCATCCACACTACGTATGATATTGTCCATATCTACCGCCTGATTAATACCCATGAGGAGGGTCTGCAGACTGCTGTTGCTCTGCATCATAGGCAGGAACTGCTCGCCCTTTACGTTCATGAAGATGCCAGCCAAAGCATCTCCCGGCATCGACTTGACGTAGGCTCCCTTGATAGGACGATAGGTTTGAGCCGCCTTCTTCAAGGCAGCGTCAATGGTTTTATTGAAAGAGAAAGTTTCTCCGTGAATCTGCAAGATACCGTCCTTGACGTTCATCTCGGCAGCAATCACCACCTGGGAAGGGTCGGTATCCTTAGGTGCACCGAGGGTGAACGGAGCGATGAACTTTTCCGGCAAAGCCTGAGCCTGAGCTACCATCGCCATTGGAGACGTGATGGTCTGCAAGCGCTCGAACAAAGGAGAAACGGTGATGCCCTCCTCCTCTTCTGCCTTGAGATATCTTACCATCTGCTGCTGGAGCTGAGCCTGTGCATCAGCCACTACCGGTCCCATGACGAGGAGCGCCTGGTCAGAAAAGCCCACGAGCCATGAGTCCTTCAAGACGGCGAAATGGAAGCCCTTGCGTTCCTTTACTTCGGATGCGATATGCTGCTTGGCAAGTGAAGCGAGCCAGTCTTCCACATCACTCTCGCTGCTGACCTTGGCACAGAGCCCGAGGTTTCCGTCTGCACTCTCGAAGAGATACATTTTTTCTGTAATGTCGATACCGCACTTGTCTACATCCTCTACATGAAAGAGTGATTTGAGCATGCCCGCCTTGTCTTCCGCATGAATATCGGAAGCCATCTGCTGCATATCCACCGAAATAAGTGCAGTACTTTTCTTAGGAATGGCATTGAGATAGTCGCTGCCAGAACATGATGCGAGCATCCCGACAAGGCATGCCAAGCACATCATAACCAAATTCTTATACAATCTTTTCATCTCATTTAGATAAATATTTTAAAGCTTTTGCCCTTACAGGGCGCATTGCTGTTGCTAAATTAAACCCAGGGCGTGCCCTGGGCTAGGAGCTTCTGCCCTTTACCTTTCCCTTCGGCCGGTGACCGTTGGTTCAGGGCGTATTGGATCAAACAGGCTATAATCTCCTTGCGATATGCGCCATGTGAACCGCTACAAGGCCGGCGGTTTCGGTACGGAGGCGGCTGGTGCCCAGGGATACGCTCTCGTAGCCGTTCTCCAGGGCAAGACGAACCTCATCGATGGAGAAATCGCCCTCCGGACCTACCAATACAGTAATATCAGCATCGGAAGCAACGGGAGCATCTGCATTCTGGATACTGGAAATCTCGGTAAAGAAGTCTTTCTTCTCTACCTCTTCGTAGCAATGACAGATAAACTTTCTGCCGGGACGAGGGGTCTGGATAAACTCCTTGAAGCTGACCAGCTCGTTCACTACAGGCTTCCACGCCTTATGACTCTGCTTGACGGCAGAAATCACAATCTTGTCAATTCTTGGCGTCTTCACCACCTTGCGCTCAGAAAACTGGCAGTTGAGGAACGAGAGTTCATCAAAACCGATTTCCGTGGCTTTCTCAGCCATCCATTCGATACGCTCCATCATCTTGGTTGGCGCAATCGCCAGATGGATATGTCCCTTCCAGGCACGCTGCTGCGGCATCTCTTCCTTGATTTCATAGAGACATCGCTTACTGGAAGCCGCAGTAACCTCAGCACGGAAAAAGGAGCCTTCTCCATCCATGAGGAATATCTCGTCCCCACCCTTCAGTCGCAGAACGCGCAGGGCATGGGTAGCTTCCTCGGCAGGCAGTTCCACCTGATTAGCCGCATCCGGCACATAGAAATATCTAACTTCCTTCATTATTTGTTCGCATTTTTCGCCTTTTCCTCACGGCGCTTGATTTCATCACGTATATAAGAAGCATCTTCATACTTCTCATCATCTACAGCTCTCTGCAAAGCCAGTTCCAGAAGTCGGTCTGGCAGAGTAAGGATAGGAATAGCCACACGCTGCATCCCTCCTTCGTAAGGAGTAGAGAAGTTCTTGATTACCTCTTCAGATGTCAGGATTTCATACCCATTCATCAAGGAAAGCAGGATGGCATCTTCTATCTGGAGCAGGTAAGACTGGTCGGTGTCAACATTCACCAGCTTCGTCTTCAGTCCCACTCCCTTGATGCCCAAGACCTCAATCTCATAACGAGCAGCGTCGTCTTCCTTGAGAATCTTCGCCAGCACATCAACGGCACCTATTCTCTCTTCATCCTTGTGCTGCTCATACTCCTTGATTTTCATCGCCACCTCCGGAATGGTGAGAATGGTAAGCACGCGGGTTTCTTCCTCATTGGTGAGGGCAATGACCCCGGCATCAACCGACTCAGCTATTGCAAAAGATCCTTTATATACTAACTTTACCATTTATTTTGTCTCCTTCTTAGGTCTGAACAAGATGGCGAAGGCAACTCCGACCAAAAGAGCATAACCTGCGAAGATAAACCAGCAGGTCTGCCAATCGCCCATTAAATACCCATTTTCCCAATGACAGTAATGATTGATTACCTGTCCGGCAAGAATGGTACCGATAGAGGCACCCAAACCATTCGTCATCAGCATAAACAATCCCTGTGCCGAAGCTCTGACCTTAGGTTCGCACTTCTGGTCTACGAACAGACCACCCGACACATTGAAGAAATCGAAAGCCACACCGTATACGAGGCATGAGAGAATGAAGAGGACAACGCCAGGGAACGCCGGATTGCCCATTCCGAAGAAGCCGAAACGGAACACCCATGCAAACATGGCGATGAGCATCACAATCTTGATGCCATAACGCTTGAGGAAGTATGGAATCAGGAGGATGCAGAGCGCCTCAGCAATCTGAGAGATGGATACCAGAAGCGTAGCATTATTGGCAGCAAAGGTATCCAGCATGGCAGGATCGCCCTTGAAGCTGGTGATGAACGGTGTAGCATAACCGTTGGTCACCTGCAGGCTCATACCGAGCAGACATGAGAAGATAAAGAACAGCGCCATCTCACGGCTCTTGAAGAGCTTGAAGGCATCGAAGCCCCATGTCTCCACCCAGCTGCGCGCCTGCTTCTTCACCAGCTGGCACTGTGGCAAGCCGAAGCAGTAGAGGAAGAGTACGATACTCAGAATTCCCGATACGAGGAACTGGAGATGGGTATACTGGAACTTGTTGGCATTCTCTGAGAAGAGGAACAGGAAGGTTCCGTTATCCCAGGTAGCACAGTTGACAATCCACATGGTGACGATGAAACCTACGGTTCCAAAGACACGGATAGGTGGGAAGTCCTTGATGGTATCCCGTCCATGGTTCTTCAGAATGGTGAAAGCTGCGGTATTGGAAAGCGCCAGCGTAGGCATATAGAACGCCACACTGAAGGTATAGACAGCCATGAAGAGCGCCTCATCAGGAGTGGCACTCGCCTGTCCCATCAGGAAAAGTCCTATCATCGACAGACCTGCCAGCAGATGACAGTATCCCAGAAGGCGTTGTGGCTGGATATACTTATCCGCTACAATACCCATCAATGTAGGCATGAAGATGGAGACTATACCCTGAATGGTATAGAACCAGGAGATTTCTGCACCCATTCCGGCCTTTCCGAGATAGTTGCCCATAGATGTAAGATAGGCTCCCCAAACAGCGAACTCCAAGAAGTTCATTATTGATAATCGTACTTTCAGATTCATATTCTTTTTTCTAATTTCTATTGGTATTAAGATTCTACTTGAACTGCTCAGAATACAACCGTTTTTGGAATTGTTTCCCGCAGTTTATAGTTTGCAAAGATACATATTTTATCGAAAAGAGCGTAATTTTTTGCAGATTATCCGCCGGAAAGCTAGTTTATTTAACAAATAATGTGTAAATTTGCAGCCAAAAACAAAGAATCAATAGAAAATGTTATTAAAGTTTTTCCTTACGTGTAACAAGATTGGTGCCTTCACGCTGGGTGGAGGCTACGCCATGATTCCTATCATGGAGAGAGAATTCGTGGATAAGAACCGGTGGATGAACAAGGAGGAATTCATGGACATTATGGTGGTGGCTCAGGCTACTCCGGGTATCTTTGCCATTGATATGGCGAGTCATATCGGCTATAAGCTGAAGGGCGTATGGGGCGGCATCGTGGGTGCCATCGGTATTGCGTTGCCTTCCATCATCGCCATTCTCATCATCGCCATGTTCTTCCAGCAGTTCAAGGACAATTACTGGGTGGCGAAGTTCTTTGCGGGTGTTCGTCCGGCTGTGGTAGCGCTGATTGCAGCTCCCTGTTTTAAAATGGCGAAGACGGCCAGCATCAACCGCTACAACATCTGGATTCCCTTCGTCTGCTGTGCGCTGATTGCTGTTTTCGGCATCTCGCCTATCTATATCATCATTGCTGCCGGCGTGCTTGGCTGGCTTTATGGAAAGGTAAAGGGATAAAGAGGGTTCTGGCTGGGGAGTGAATCCTTTTCTGGGGAGGGAATCCGATGGAATCGGATTCAACGGAGGCTCAGAGGGGACATCATTCCAAGGTTCAACGCTCAAAGTTCAATGTTCAAAGTTCAAAGTTATGTTGTTTCTGAAATTATTTCTGATATTTACCAAGATTGGTACATTTAATTTTGGTGGTGGATATGCGATGCTTTCGCTCATCCACAACGAGACGGTGGTGAAGAACCACTGGCTCTCTAATGCTGAGTTTACGGATATTGTGGCTATCAGCCAGTCTACTCCGGGTCCTATCGGCATCAACTGCGCCACCTACGTGGGTTATACCGCCTGTCTGCATGAGGGCTATCCCGTCTGGGCAGCCTGGTTGGGTTCTGTCCTGGCTTCGCTTTCCATCATGTGGCTTCCATTCATCATCATGATTCTCATCAGCCGCTATCTGATAACCCATAAGGATTCCAAGATTGTGAAGGATGTCTTTGCGGGGCTTCGTCCTGCCATCATCGGTCTGATAGCTGCAGCAGCGGTTCTGTTGATGAATAAGGAGAACTTCGGTTCGCCTCATGACAATCCATTTGCTTTCGGAGTAAGTGTAGCGCTGTTCATCGGTGCTTTCTACTTTACAAAGGCAAAGAAGACCAACCCGATATTGCTGCTTTTCATCTGTGGCATCATCGGATTATTCATCTTCTAAAGCCTGCGGTCCTTAAGGGCAAAAAGCCTTTCCCATAGGCACAAAAAAAATTGATTGTCTCACGACAACCAATCTTTTATTAACCTTAATAATCTAATACCATGAAAAACACGTTGCAAAATTACTAATTTTATTGCAACAATAGGTATAAGATATGGAAAAACTTTCTATTTTTAACTCTCCTTAAAAGATTTCCCGCTCCAATTAAATTTTCTTTGCAATTTAATTGCGTTCACGAGTTTCTTGTCTTCTGTAGAGAGAAGGGGTAAAGAAAGGCGGACCACCACTGCATTTTCATGCTGCAGCAGCAAGGCGCTCACCATTCTCGGTTCAATCATCGCCTTCAACTCCTTAAAGCGTGATTCGCTCATCGTATCCGGTTTCTGAACCAGACAACCTGCCAGTTCCCCGATGCTCTTGCCATCGAAAAGACGACTTGTATCCAGGGCTTTCCAATCCTGGGTGAAAAGATGCAGTTCGCTCTCCTTCTCCGGTCCGGCGAAGGTCTTGACAACGCAGAGCACAGAGTCGCCCTGCTCCATCGGCAATTTCTTCATCTGAAGAGTAGAAGCCGAGCTCAAACGTATCTGCACGAAATCCTGGGCAAGCGTATCCATCACGCTCGCCTCCCCCAGCAGGTTCTTCACCTCTGCCTTCACGCCCATCTCCTGCAGCTCTGCAAATTCCAGTCGCAGGTTGCTATTGAGAGCAGGCGTCATCGAATCCGGCATCGAAACCAGCAAGTCTTTCATCGACTTGGCTTCCATGCCCAAGCTTGCCATCATCAGGCAAGCGCATAATATATATTTTATCTTCTTCATCACTACAATTCCTTAGACCACTTCTTTCCCCAAGGAGTGAAGAGCCAAATCAAAAATGCCGTAGCCGGAACTAAGCATATTGCAAAAGTTAAAGCCAATGTATTCATTTTTGAAGCTTATATTTTTTTAGAGATTCTCTAAGAATTTCTTACCCCATTTTGTATGAAGCCAAAGCGCCATAGCCCCAGCAACGACTGTAATCGTCGCATAAATCATAATTAATCCTTCCATAACACTTATTTTTTTAATATTCTAAAACCAACATATGCCAAAATAGCTGTGGAAGCTAGTCCAAAAGAAAGCAATCCCCAAACCATCGCATCGTCATATTTTTCTTTCATAACCATAGACAAGATACATCCTGCAACATTGGTTGTGAAATTAGCCTTAGCTAAATCATAAAAGAACTTACCAAGATTCTCTCGGCTCGTTTTTTCCTTTTCTCTATCTTCTCTTGCAGTCATATTTCTCTATTTTCCGACAAAATTACGGAAAATAAATGTAATCTGCAAATGATTTGCTCATTTTCTTTCGAAATTTAACCTAAAAAAGACGAAAAAGAGGAAAGCGCTTCATTACGAAACACTTTCCTCTAATTATCTAATCATTAATCGTACAATCTTCTTTCAGAAGAGATTTACTCCTCAACAGCAGCCTGTGCCGCAGCAAGTCTGGCGATTGGCACGCGGAATGGAGAACATGAAGCGTAGTTCATGCCAACCTTAGCGCAGAACTTAACTGATGATGGCTCACCACCGTGCTCACCACAGATACCTGTGCGGAGGTTAGGACGGGTAGCACGACCATTCTCTACTGCCATCT